>Ga0209963_1000140_pt1 | contig 262981 bp, 255 predicted proteins | sample ThiBio_1000_biof_2_FD_183957 | JGI IMG/M metagenome (GOLD analysis project Ga0209963, IMG submission 183957) | Wastewater bioreactor microbial communities from Cape Town, South Africa - Thiocy_cont_1000_biof (SPAdes) | ecosystem: Engineered > Bioreactor > Thiocyanate-remediating >... | reverse complement strand
GGCGCGGGTCCTCCCTGCGGCTCTCGAAGTGTGCGACCAGGCGGTCGAGGACGCGGAGGTTCTCCTCCGGGCTCAGCAGCTCCGGGACGCCGGTGAGGTGGGCGGAGACGAAGTTCCAGGTGGGCACTGCCGCGACATCCCCGTACCAGGCGGGCGAGACGTAGCCGTGCGGCCCCTGGACGACCACCATCATCTCGCGCTCACCGAGGCCGTGGATCGCGTCGTCCGGCTTGCCGACGTGCCCCACGATCGTGAGGTCCTCCCGCTCGTCGTCGAGGAGCACCGCGTAGTGCGAGGCGACGAGTCCCGCGTCGGTCGCGCTGACCAGTGTCGTCCACGGGTTCCGCGCGATGAGTCGTCGGATCTCCGCGACGTCGGTCATCGCGAAGCTGGGGTTCTGTCGCATGCGAACAGCCTACGAGCCGCTCAGGCCTGACACTGCGGGCACCAGTAGAGCTTCCGTCCGGCCGCCTCCTCGACCACGATCGACGTCCCGCACAGCCGGCACGGGAGTCCGGCGCGGTGATACACCCAGTGCCGATCGTCGCGGCTGGCCATCGCCTTCCGGTAGTCGTCAGGCGAAAGGCCGTCCATGGTCATCATCTGGCCGGTCTCGACGCCGATGCGCAGCAGCCGAGACCAGTCCCGCCAGATCTCGCGGACGAGTTCCTCCGGCACGTCGCGGCCCGGCGTATGCGGATTGAGGCGTGCCCGGTAGAGGAGCTCCGCACGATAGACGTTGCCGATGCCGCTCACCACGTTCTGATCCATGAGGAGCAGTCCGATCGCGGTCGGCTTCCGTCGCACGACGGCGGTGAAGCGCTCCTCCCCCTCCTGCGGGTCGTCGACCAGCGGATCGGGTCCGAGCTTGCGCACCGTCGCGAGCATCTCCTCCGGGGTCTGAAGCTCGCACGCGGTGGGACCGCGCAGGTCGGCACAGGTCACGTCGGTCAGGAGGCGGAGGCGGACCTGGCCGACGACCGGCGGAGGCCACTGCTCGCTCTCGTCGCCCAGACCGGTCGTCTGCTCCGACATGCGGACGTGCACCCGCGCGCGACGCGGCGCCCCGATCGACCTGAGCGAGTTCTCCCCCGCGTCATCCATGATCGAGGGCTCGTCCACGAGCGTGCCGCGCTGATTGGTCTGGCCCATGCGGCCGTTCGCGGACGCGATCGTCGGATCGACGAGGATCTCCCCCGCGAAGTCCCACGCGCCGTACATGCCGAGATGCACCCGCAGCCACAGCTCGTCGTCGAACTCGAGGAACATCTGCTTGCCGACGGCGCGGACATCGGTCGCGGTCCGGCCGTCGAGGACGGCGGCACCCTCCGCGAAACGTCCCTGCGGGCTGGAGGCGTGCACCTCGCGACCGACGACGTTGCGTTCGAACTGGCGCGCGATCCGGTGGACGGAGTGCCCTTCCGGCATCAGCCGGCTTCGGGATCGAACGAGCTCGACTCGTCGGCGAGCACATCCGGCGTCGGGGCCGTCGCGCGTGGGTCGGGCAGCAGCGTGCCGTCTTCTTCGAACGCGCGGATCTGCGCGATCCGTCGTACGTGCCGCTCTTCGTTCGAGAACGGCGTCGCGATGAACCGGTCGATGAACGCCGCAGCCTCCTCGAAGGTGTGCTGCCGCGCCCCGATCGCGATGACGTTGGCGTCGTTGTGCTCGCGGGCGAGCTCGGCCGTCGCGATGCTCCAGACGAGCGCCGCGCGGATGCCGGTCACCTTGTTCGCCGCGATCTGCTCGCCGTTGCCCGAGCCGCCGAACACGACGCCGAGCGTCTCGATGCCGGCCTCCTGGTCGCGGATGACGGCCTGCGCGGCGCGGATGCAGAACGCCGGATAGTCGTCGACCGGGTCGTATTCGATCGGGCCGTGGTCGACGATCTCGTGACCTTGGCCGGCGAGGTGATGCTGAAGCTGCGTGGAGAACTCGAGGCCTGCGTGGTCGGTCGCGATGTGGATGCGCATGGGACCAATCCTAGGGAGGGGTCAGGGCGCCAGGCCGGCCGCGGCGGGCTTGAATCCGGCGCGGACGTTCTCGCAGCAGCCGGGTCGGCAGACATCGAACCACGGCCCGAGCGCAGTCTCGTGCGGTCGATCCACCGCCGCGACGCCGCGCAGCCGCTCTTCGACGAGGTCGACCAGACCGGAGACGAATGCCGGATCGATGCCGGGGGTCGGCGTGCGCACCGCGCGGAGCCCGGCGTCCGCCGCGGCATCCATCGCTTCGGTGTCGAGATCCCAGAGCACCTCCATGTGGTCGCTGACGAATCCGAGCGGCACGATCGCGACCGCCGACGCGCCGTGCGCGGGGAGCCCGGCGATCACGTCGCACACGTCGGGCTCGAGCCACGGCTGCGAGGGCGGACCCGAGCGGGACTGGTAGACCAGCTCCCAGGGAACCTCCCCGGCACCAGGCACGGATGCCGCGACCGCCGCCATCACGACCTCCGCCACGGCGAGATGCTGCGCGGCGTAGGCGCCGCCCTCGCCGAGGTCGCGGTGTCGTTCGTCGCCCTCGCGCGGGCCGGAGCGCTCGGCGTCGGCGGTGGGGATGCTGTGCGTGGAGAACAAGACCCGGATCTCGGTCGGGGCGATGCCGTCGGCGAGGAAGCCCGCGACCGCATCCCGCACCCCGTCCACGAACGGCTGCACGAACCCGGGATGGTCGAAGAACTGGCGCACCTTGTCGATCGTCACCGATCCGGAGAGACCCGTGTCGGTCAGGACCCGCGCGAAATCCTCGCGATACTGCCGGCAGCTGGAGAACGAGCTGTAGGCGCTCGTCGCGAGCGCGAGGAGGGTCGTGCGCTCCTCCGACGCGGCCTGCCGCACCGCGTCGTCGAGGTAGGGCGCCCAGTTGCGGTTGCCCCAGAACACCGGCAGATCGAGGCCACGACGGGCGAGCTCGCTCTCGAGCGCCGCCTTCAGCGCGCGGTTCTGCGCGTTGATCGGACTCACGCCTCCGAAGTGACGGTAGTGGTGCGCCACCTCTTCGAGCCTCTCGTCCGGGATGCCGCGGCCGCGCGTCACGTTGCGCAGGAACGGGATCACGTCGTCCTGCCCCTCCGGTCCCCCGAAGCCGGCGAGGAGAATGCCGTCGTACGCGACGGGCTCCTCCACGTACGCAGCACCGCTGCGTGCCGCCGGCGATGCATCGCGCACCGCTCCGCCCTCGATGGTCGCCAAGGTCTGCTCTGCGCTGTCGCCGCTCACTCCTCCATCCTGACACTGTGCGGCTCCGCCGGTGCACGGCAGTCGTGCCACGCTCCGTCGCCCGCGCCGCTGCTGACGTAGGCTGGGACGGTTGTCGTCGTCGCCAGCAGCGACGGGACGCGGCATCCATCCGCCCACACCCCCGGGAGCATCGCAGTGCCAGGAGAGAACCTCACCCGCATCGAGGCGCAGGAGCGCCGCGCCGTCGTCGAGACGCACGAGTACGACGTCGTCCTCGACCTCACCACGGGCCCGGAGGTGTTCCGGTCGACCGCGACCGTGCGCTTCGCCGCCACGGAGGGCGCGAGCACATTCATCGACCTCATCGCGCGGGACGTCCACTCGATCACGCTCAACGGCCGCGCGATCGATCCCACGGTCGTCTTCGCCGATTCGCGGATCGTCCTCGACGGCCTCGCCGCCGAGAACGAGCTGGTCGTCGAGGCCGACTGCCTCTACACGAACACCGGCGAGGGCCTCCACCGCTTCGTGGACCCGGTCGACGGCGAGGTGTACCTGTACTCGCAGTTCGAGGTGCCCGACTCGCGTCGCGTGTTCGCGGTCTTCGAGCAGCCCGACCTCAAGGCCGGTTTCCGGTTCACGGTGACCGCCCCGGCGGCCTGGAAGGTCGTGTCCAACTCGCCGACCCCCGAGCCGACGCCGCTCGATGGCGACCGCGCGACGTGGGCGTTCGAGCGCACGCCGAGGATCTCCTCCTACATCACGGCGCTCATCGCAGGGCCGTACGAGGCGACGTTCTCGGAGCTGACGAGCGCGTCCGGACGGGTCATCCCCCTCGGCGTCTACGCCCGCAAGAGCCTGTGGCAGCACCTCGACGCCGACTACGTCTTCGAGAAGACGCGTCAGGGGTTCGCGTACTACGAGGACAAGTTCGCCTACCCGTACCCCTTCGCGAAGTACGACCAGCTCTTCGTCCCCGAGTTCAACGCCGGGGCCATGGAGAACGCGGGCGCCGTGACGTTCACCGAGACGTACGTGTTCCGCAGCAAGGTCACCGATGCCATCAAGGAGCGCAGGGTCGTCACGATCCTGCATGAGCTCGCCCACATGTGGTTCGGCGACCTCGTCACCATGAAGTGGTGGAACGACCTCTGGCTCAATGAGTCGTTCGCCGAGTGGGCTTCGACGATCGCGACCGCGGAGGCCACCGAGTGGACCGAGGCCTGGACGACGTTCAACGCGATGGAGAAGACCTGGGCGTACCGCCAGGATCAGCTCCCGTCGACACACCCCGTCGTCGCCGAGATCAACGACCTCGAGGACGTCCAGGTCAACTTCGACGGCATCACCTACGCCAAGGGCGGCTCGGTCCTCAAGCAGCTCGCGGCGTGGGTCGGCATCGACGCGTTCTTCGCGGGCGTAGGCGCGTACTTCCGCGCGCACGAGTGGGGCAACACCGAGCTCGGCGACCTCCTCGCGGAGCTCGAGCGCACCAGCGGGCGCGAGCTCGGCACGTGGTCGAAGAAGTGGCTCGAGACGGCCGGCGTCAACACCCTCTCCCCGCTCATCGAAGAGGACGCGGAGGGGAACATCACGCGCTTCGGCGTCGTGCAGACCGCCCCGGCCGACTACCCCACGATCCGGCCGCACCGCATCGGCATCGGGTTCTACAGTCTCGAGGGCGACGCGCTCGTGCGCGTCCACCACGTCGAGCTGGACGTGGACGGCGACCGCACCGACGTGCCGGAGCTGAAGGGGCGTAAGCGTCCCGACCTCGTCCTGCTCAACGACGAGGACCTCGCGTACGCGAAGATCCGCCTCGACGAGCGCTCCCTCGCGACGGCGATCGAACATCTCGCGAAGATCAGCGACCCGCTGGCCCGCTCGCTGGTGTGGGGTGCGGCCTGGGACCAGACGCGGGATGCCGAGGCATCCCCGAGCGACTACATCGACCTCGTGCTGCGCAACATCGGCGCAGAGACGGAGTCGACCACCGTGCGGACGACCCTGGCGCAGCTCCAGCTCGCGGCCAACGCCTACGTCGCCCCTGAGCACCGGGACGCCACTCGGGCGAAGGTCGCCGATCGTCTCTGGGCGCTCGCCCGTGCCGCCGATGCCGGGAGCGACGCGCAGCTGCAGTTCGTGACCGCGTTCGCGAGTGCCGCGGCGACCCGGCCGCAGTGGGAGACGGTGAGCGGTCTGCGCGACGGTCGGACGACGCTCGACGGCCTCGACATCGACACGGACCTGTCGTGGCAGCTCCTCGTCTCCCTCGCCGCGGGCGGCTTCGTGACGGCTGCCGACGTCGACGCGGCCCTCGCCGCGGACAACACGGCGAAGGGCGGCGAGTTCGCCGCGCAGGCGAAGGCGGCCCTCCCCTCCCCGGCGGCCAAGCAGGCGGCGTGGGACTCGCTCGTGACGAGCGACGACCTCCCCAACACGGTCGTCCGCTCGGCGGCGCTGGGCTTCACCCATCCGGCCGGCGCGACGCTCCTGAAGGCGTTCGTCGACCCGTACTTCGAGATGCTGCTCCCGATCTGGAACGGCCGTACCTACCAGATCGCGAACTACCTGATCACCGGGCTGTACCCCTCCGCGCTGGCGGATGCCGCGCTGCGGGACGCGACCCGGGCCTGGCTCGCGGCGAACACCGAGGCGCCCGCCGCGCTCCGCCGGCTCGTGGCCGAGAACCTCGCCGGCGTGGAGCGCGCACTGGCTGTGCAGGAGCGCGACGCGCAGTAGGACTCGCACGGGGATGCCTCGGGTGTGTGCGCACGCCCGAGGCATCCGTCGTTCCGGAAGCGCGTTCAGGAGCCGCTGAGGCCGCACTCGTTAGGATCGGGGACGATGCTTGTTCATGCCCTGATCGGCGACAACCCGAATCCCTCGTTCTGGGAACGAGTCCTGTATCTTGCCCGCGATGCAGGCATCAAGCTGCTGATCATTCTGATCATCATCGCGGTGGCATTCCTCGCGTCCTGGATCCTCCGCCTCGTCATCCGGCGCGTCGTGAGCCGCATCGTCAACGGTGCGAAGAACAAGGCGAACGTCGACGACACCCAGGCTCTGGAACGCTCGCCGCTCGCGGCAGTCCGGCTCGTGCAGCGGACCCGGACTCTCGGCTCGATCCTGCAGAACATCGTCAACGTGACGATCGTGATCATCGCCCTGGTCCTGATCGTGAACGTCATCAACCAGAACGTCCTCGGCTCGTTCGCCCTGCTGACGGCGGCGATCGGTGCCGGCCTGGGCTTCGGCGCGCAGAACATCGTGAAGGACGTCCTCAACGGCATCTTCATCGTCGCCGAGGATCAGGTCGGCATCGGCGACGTCGTCGACCTGGGCCTCGCGACCGGCGTCGTCGAGTACGTCAGCGTGCGCGTCACACACGTCCGGGACGTGAACGGGACGCTGTGGTACGTGCGCAACGGTGAGATCACCCGCATCGGGAACATGTCCCTCGGCTGGTCGCGCGTCATCATCGACCTCGCCGTCCCCGTCGACGCGGACATCACCGAGGTCGAGAAGAATCTCCTCAACGCGGCGAAGGAGCTCGCGAAGGACCCCAAGTGGCGCACGCGGATCATCGAGCAGCCCGAGGTGTGGGGGCTCGAATCCGTCTCCGGCGATGCGCTCGTAATCCGCCTCGTCCTCAAGACTCGGGCGAACGCGAAGGACGACGTCGCTCGCGAGCTGCGCATGCGTCTGAAGCACGCGGTCGACGAGATGGGTCTGAAGCTGCCTCAGCTCACCTCGATCACGCTCACCGGCCTCGAGGGGGCGCAGCGGGTGCGCGGCGCCAACCCGCCCAAGACGCGACCGAACCCGGTCGCTGCCGCGGCGGACGAGGGTGTGATCTGGAAGCCCAAGAAGGACACATCCAAGCGTGGGCCCAAGCGCCCGCCGGCGGGAGCGGATCCCTCGTGACGGACATCACCCCCCAGAGCTTCTACGACGACATCGGCGGTCATGACACGTTCGTCCGCCTGGTCGATGCGTTCTATGCCGGTGTCGCGGCAGACGAGGTGCTCCGGCCGATGTACCCGGAGGAGGACCTCGGTCCGGCGAAGGAGCGGCTGACGCTCTTCCTCGAGCAGTACTGGGGCGGTCCCACGACGTACAGCGACACGCGCGGGCATCCGAGGCTGCGTCTGCGTCACGCTCCCTTCCCCGTCAACCCGGACGCCCGCGACCGCTGGCTGGCGCACATGCGCGCCGCCGTCGACGGGCTGGCGCTGTCGCCGCTCCACGAGTCCACGCTGTGGGACTACCTGCAGCGGGCCGCGCACGCGATGGTGAACACGTTCGAGCCCTCCGGCATCGGCCCCACGGCTGCAGGGCGTGGTGACGCGCTGCCCCTCCGTCCCGCGACCGACCCTGGCGCCCCATCGCTCTGACCGCCCGAAGCACCCGACGAAGGAGTCGATCCGATGACCGCAACGCACACCGCCGTCTCGACCGACGTTCTGGTGATCGGGTGGGGCCTGGCCGGCCTGGTCGCGGCGGGTGAAGCGGTGGCCGCCGGCAAACGGGTGGTCATCGTCGATCAGGAGCCGCGCACGAACCTCGGAGGTCAAGCCTGGTGGTCGTTCGGCGGTCTCTTCTTCGTCGACTCCCCCGAACAGCGACGGCTCGGCGTCAAGGACTCCCTCGAGCTCGCCCGACAGGACTGGTTCGGCACGGCCGGCTTCGACCGCGATGAGGACGCCTGGCCACGCCAGTGGGCGGAGGCGTACCTGCAGTTCGCCCACCAGGAGAAGCGCGCGTGGCTGCGGGAGAAGGGCGTGGGCTTCTTTCCTGTGGTCGGCTGGGCGGAGCGCGGCGGCTACACGGCACTCGGACCCGGGAATTCGGTACCCCGCTTCCACATCACATGGGGCACAGGGCCGGGGATCGTCGCGCCCTTCCGGGCCGCCGTCGAGTCGGCGGAAGCCGAAGGCCGGCTCACGATCCTCCCGCGCCATCGCGTGGAGACGCTGTCGCTGGCGGAGGGCGCCGTGGTCGGTGCCGCCGGCGACATCCTCGCCCCCAGCGGATCGGCGCGCGGCGTCGCCTCGTCGCGCGAGGTGGTCGGGACCTTCGAGGTCCGGGCTGGTGCGACGATCGTGGCCTCGGGGGGTATCGGGGGCAATCACGACCTCGTCCGGAGGAATTGGCCGGCCTCGCTCGGCGCGCCTCCCGAGGACATGGTGACCGGCGTCCCCGCCTACGTGGACGGTTCGATGCAGCCGGTGACCGAACGTGCCGGTGCACGACTCATCAACGGCGACCGGATGTGGCACTACGTCGAGGGCGTCCGCAATTGGGATCCGGTCTGGCCGGGTCACGGCATCCGGATTCTCCCCGGCCCCTCGTCCGTCTGGCTGGACGCGACGGGACGCCGCCTGCCGGTGCCGCTGTTCCCCGGCTTCGACACCCTCGGGACGCTCGCGCACCTGCGGGCGACCGGTCACGACCACTCCTGGTTCGTCCTCTCACGTCAGATCATCGAGAAGGAGTTCACCCTCTCGGGCAGCGAGCAGAACCCCGATCTCACCGGCAAGGATCTGCCGCTCCTGTTGTCGTCCCGACTGGGCAAGGGACCGGCCGCGCCGGTCCAGGCCTTCATGGACAGGGGCGAGGACTTCGTGGTCCGTGACTCGCTCGACGACCTCATCGAGGGGATGCGCGCCCTGCCCGGCGGCGCGGACCTCGATGCCGTGCGCGTTCGCCTCGAGATCGAGGCGCGAGACCGGGAGGTCGCCAACGAGTTCACCAAGGACGCGCAGATCGCCATGCTGCGCTCTGCGCGGGCGTTCCGCGGCGATCGACTCATCCGCACCGCGGCGCCGCACCGCATCCTCGATCCCCAGGCCGGACCGCTGATCGCCGTGCGCCTGCACGTGCTCACCCGGAAGTCGCTGGGCGGCATTGAGACCGACCTCTCCGCTCGCGCACTGGCCGCAGACGGCGCACCCGTCCCGGGCCTTTACGCGGCCGGCGAGGCATCCGGTTTCGGCGGCGGCGGCGTGCACGGCTATCGCGCGCTCGAGGGGACGTTCCTGGGCGGATGCTTGTTCTCAGGCAGGATCGCGGGCCGGGCGGCCGCCGCGCTGTGACGTGTCGCGAGGGCTGCACGATCTCGCGACGGTGATCAGGCGCCTGTCCTCCGCACGGGCGTCAATCCGCTCCGCACCGGGCCGCGCACGAGCACGTGTCCGCGGGCGACCGTGATGCGGGACCACGTGCCGGAGCGGCGCGCGACCGCACGTTCGTCACCACCGATGAAGCCGAGCCCGAATGCGGCGAACGCGACCCCGGCGGGCAGACCCAGCAGTGCGTCGTCGGAGGGTCCCCAGACCCGGCCGCGGACCGCGCGGACCACGTCCTCGCCGGGACTCTCGGGCAGTTCGTCGGCGACCCGGGCCATGCCCTCCTGGGCACGTGCGGCGAGGACGGATGCCGCGATCTCACCGACGGGCTCCCAATCCCCGCGCGGGGGTGCGATGCCCGCCCAGGCCGGGGCGATGGCGGTGTCGGGCAGCGCGACAGCACGCGCGTCGTCGTCAGCGGTCTGAAGAGAGGTGGGCTCCACCACGAGATCGCAGACCAACGCGGGGTCTACGGACAGGATGCGCATGCCCAGGACGGTCGGGTTCGGGTCGAGGAGACCCCGCGGCGCCAGCACCGCCGTCGTCATCGCGAGCGTCCCCGCGGACGCCTGCAGCCGCAGCCCGTCCGCTCCCATCAGCGCGGCCCGCCCCGCGAAGGTGACGAGGTCGGCGGCGGCGAGGGGATCCGGGAATCGAAGGCGTGCGGACATCCGACCTAAACTACCAATCGGCGCGGCTCACCGGCGCCGCCAGACCCGTCGGCTGCTGAGGGAGAGATGCTCGTGACAGACCTTGCCGACGGCGACACCGCGACCGACCCGGTCTCCGTGCTGTTGCGTGTCCTCGATCTCGAGGGCTCGAACGCGCGCACCACCGAAGACATCTTCACCGGCGTCTCCCAGCCCATGCCGCTCGGCAGGGTCTACGGGGGTCAGGTCCTCGCTCAGTCGATCGTCGCCGCCCAGCGCACCGTTCCCGCAGATCGGCCCGCGCACTCCATGCACGGCTACTTCCTCCGACCCGGCGATGCATCGACGGGCATCACGTTCTCCGTGGACCGCATCCACGACGGAAGGTCCTTCTCGACGCGGCGGACGCAGGCGTTCCAAGCGGGGGTCCCGATCTTCTCCATGATCTCCTCCTTCGAGGTCGAGACGCCGGGGCTGGAGCACCAGGCGGCGATGCCCGTCGGCATCCCCGACCCGGAGGAACTGGACAACGCCGAGGATCGTCTCGCCGACGCGCACCCGATGTCGCGACGCCTCTTCAGCGAGCGCCCTGTCGAGTTGCGTCACTTCCCCTCGTCGATCTACGTCTCCGTCGACGGCGAGCAGACTCCGCACCAGGCGGTGTGGATGCGAACGCGGCGCGCTCTGCCCGAAGATCCGGCGATCCATCGGGCCGCACTCGCCTACATGAGCGATCTCACCATCCAGGAGTCGATTCTGCGCGCGCACGGCGTGACGTGGACGAGGCCGGGCCTGAAGGTCGCGAGCCTCGACCACGCGATGTGGTGGCACCGCGACGGACGTGCGGACGACTGGCTCCTCTATGTGCAGGAGTCACCGAGCGCGCGGGGCGGACGGGGCCTGGCGCAGGGGCGGGTATTCTCGCGTGACGGCGTTCTGCTCGCGAGTGTCGCGCAGGAGATCATGATCCGCGTCCCGGACGCTCAGGTCTGAACGGATCAGGTCGGGACGACGTTCGCGGGTCAGCCGCGATGGGCGAACACGATGGGGTCGCCCGTGAACGGCTCCCATGCCGCGCGCTCCACTGACGAGAGGCGCAGGGGACGACCGGTCGAGGCGTCCACTTTGACGACCGTCGACGTCGCCCGCGCGTAGACGGTCTGACCGACGGTCGGATCCGACGTCTCGATGGGACTGCAGACGTCGTAGCAGACGTCGATGCTCGATCCGCCCAGCTTTCCGAACCAGAGCTGGATGTCGAGCGGATGGCGCTGATAGGGCACGGGCGCCAGGTACTCGATCTCCTGACGTGCGATGAGGGTGAGGACGCCGGTGTGGGTCCCTGACGCGAGCACCGCCGTGGATGGCGCCGTCTCCCCCTCTGCGGGGAGCCAGAAGGCGCGCACACGCGCCTCTTCGAGGAGCTTCAGCATCGACGTGTTGTTGACGTGGTTGTACGCGTCCAGGTCCCCCCAGCGGAGCGGGATCGGAATATGCAGCCGCTGGTGCGACGCCGATGAAGCCTCAGTCACGGGTGAGCTTGCGATAAGCGGAACGGTGCGGCTTGGCCGCCTCCGGTCCGAGGCGTTCGATCTTGTTCTCCTCGTACGCCTCGAAGTTGCCCTCGAACCAATACCACTTGTCCGGATCGGTGTCGGTGCCCTCGTAGGCGAGGATGTGCGTCGCGATGCGATCCAGGAACCACCGGTCGTGGGTGATCACCACGGCGCATCCGGGGAACTCGAGCAGCGCGTTCTCCAGGGACTGCAGCGTCTCGACGTCCAAGTCGTTCGTCGGCTCGTCGAGAAGGAGGAGATTGCCGCCTTCTTTGAGCGTCAAGGCCAGGTTGAGGCGGTTGCGCTCTCCACCGGAGAGCACGCCAGCCTTCTTCTGCTGGTCGGGACCCTTGAATCCGAACTTCGACACATACGCCCGTGAGGGAATCTCGGTCTTACCCACGGTGATGATGTCGAGCCCGTCCGAGACGACCTCCCACAGGGTCTTGGTGGGATCGATGTTCGCGCGCGACTGGTCGACGTAACTGATCTTGACCGTCTCGCCGATCTTGAGATCTCCGCCGTCGAGCGGCTCGAGACCGACGATTGTCTTGAAGAGCGTCGTCTTGCCGACGCCGTTCGGGCCGATGACACCGACGATGCCGTTCGGCGGGAGACTGAAGCCGAGTCCGTCGATGAGCGAGCGGCCGTCGAAGCCCTTCTGCAGATTCTTGGCCTCGATGACCACGCTGCCGAGCCGCGGCCCCGGGGGGATCGTGATCTCCTCGAAATCGAGTTTGCGCGTACGGTCAGCCTCAGCCGCCATCTCCTCGTAGCGGGCCAGGCGAGCCTTCGACTTCGCCTGTCGGCCCTTCGCGTTCGACCGGACCCAGTCGAGCTCGTCGGCGAGTCGCTTCGCGAGCTTGGCATCCTTCTTGCCTTGGATCGCCAGACGCTCGGCCTTCTTCTCGAGGTACGTGGAGTAGTTGCCCTCGTACCCGATCAGGCGACCGCGATCTACCTCGGCGATCCACTCCGCGACGTTGTCGAGGAAGTACCGATCATGCGTGATCGCGATCACGGCGCCGGGGTACTTCTGGAGGTGCTGTTCGAGCCAGAGCACGCTCTCCGCGTCGAGATGGTTGGTCGGCTCATCGAGCAGGAGCAGATCCGGCTTCTGGAGCAAAAGCTTCGTCAGGGCGACACGTCGCTTCTCGCCACCCGACAACGGGCCGATCTCGGTATCGCCGGGCGGCGTGCGCAGCGCGTCCATCGCCTGCTCGAGCTGCGAATCGAGGTCCCAGCCATCCGCGGCGTCGATCTCCTCCTGCAAGACGCCCATCTCGGCGAGCAACGCATCGAAGTCCGCGTCCGGGTCGGCCATCAGGCCGGAGATCTCGTTGAACCGATCGACCTTCGCCTTGATGGCGATACCCTCCTGGATGTTCTCCAGCACCGTCTTCGACTCGTCCAGCTCCGGCTCCTGCATGAGGATGCCCACGCTGAAGCCGGGCGACAGCTTCGCTTCGCCGTTCGACGGTTGGTCGAGCCCGGCCATGATCTTGAGGATCGTGGACTTCCCCGCGCCGTTCGGGCCGACCATGCCGATCTTGGCCCCCGGCAGGAACGCCATCGTCACATCGTCGAGGATCAGCTTGTCGCCGACCGTCTTGCGGGCACGGACCATCTGGTAGATGTACTCAGCCACGATGTTTAAACACTCTCCAAATCAATACCTCGACTCAAGACTCAGGCCACACGCTTCGCGGACCGCACAGCTGATCGTGCTCGACACGCAACGACACCGGAAACGATGATCATCACCAGTCCGAGCGCCGACAGAGCCGATCCCCAAAGAAACCAGTCAGTCGCCAGGCTGCGGGGAGCCTGCCACATGAGGGACGTCCATAGGAGGTAGAACCCGACGGCGCCAATCAGGACTCCCGCGATCCCGGTCGCCCACGCCACAACCACTGGTGGTGATGGTTTGCGCATGGCATCCAGCTTAGACAGGCCGAGCGAGGCGCTCGGCACGATCCCGGCGTAGCAATAGGTGATGTCAGATGTACTCAGCCATAACCAACCCAGTCTACGGGCGGACGGAGTGCCTTCCCGCCGTGCCCGGATCACCAGTCGATGGGACGGGTCTTCCCCAGGAGGCAGCGCCCGTCGCCGAGGACCGGGAGCACCCGTGTGACCGGACTGCCGGTCGCAGGTCCGACCTGGCCGACGAGGCACTGCTCGTCCTTCCACAGAACCGAGAACTGGATGCTCTCTGCGGGGTTGCCCACCGTGGAGGTGTCTTCGGTGACCTGCATGGCCTTCTTGTCGAATCCCACACCGACGAGAGCGTCGATGTACGCCCGACCCTCGGCGCGATGCGACCCCGCCCACACGGACTGGGTGACGCGCGTGAAGACGGGGAGGTTCTCCGCCGCGGTGCCGTCGGGGACGAGCTCGGCGATCGCCGACGCCGACGCAGAGGGCGTCGCGGACTGGCCGGAGGGTGCAGGACTCGCCGGCGTGGTCGCCGGGGACGCCGCTGTACCCGTGCATCCCGTCAGGGTGAGCGCGGCGGCGCCGAGCACGATCGCTGTGACCCAGGCTGCGCGCGCAGAAGTTCGGGTGTGCCGGGCCATCCCCCGAGTCTACGGCGGGGCGAGCTGGGTGGCTGCCGACAGCTCAGAACGGGATGTCGTCCTTCGCCATAGGCCGCTGCGGGACTGCCGCCGCCGGAACCGCAGCAGGCGCACCCCAGTCCCCGCCACCCGCCGACGGTGGCGTGGCCCATGCGTCACCGGCTTCCGGCGGGACGGCAGCCACCTCACCGGCATCGTCGCGGTGAACGCCGTCGCCGGGCCGCAATGCGCGTTCGAACGTCGTCGTCCCCCACCGCAAATCGTGCCCGATCGCTTCGGCGTCGATCTCGACACTGAGTCCGCGCTTCGCGGTGGTCTCCCACTCGCGGAGGCGGAGTCGGCCGGTCAGGATGATCCGCTCGCCCTTGTGGAGCGATGCTCCCACGTGTTCGGCGAGTTGCCGGAAGGCGGACACCGAGTACCAGTTCGTCGACGTCTCGATCCATTCGTTCTTCGCCCTGTCGAAGTGCCGCTGACTGCTCGCGAGCCGGAAGGTCGTGACGGGGATCCCGGTCCCGGTCCGACGGCGCTCCGGCTCGGTTGCGACATTGCCGGTGATGGTGATCAGATCGCTCATTTCGCTCCTCTCGACACCGAGGTCGGTCCTCGGGCGCTCCGGTGCCCGAGTGCCCGTCGGACACCGGAGCCGTGTCTCACTCTGGCCGGCGATGCGCGTGCGCGACCGCTGCCCAGAGGTCGCTGTGGATGGGCGATCCGCTGTCCTGTGCTGGGGAGGAGAAGGCCGGCGCCGAGCGCATCGGCGGATGTCGGAGGGCGAAGATAGCTTCGATTCGAGGAGGAACGAATGTCACTGACCGTCGCACCGGCATCCATTCAGACACCGGCATTGCGCCGAGGAACACCGCTGCAGCTCGTCGCCGTGGGAAACGGTCGCTGGCGGGTCATCGACGCCGCCGGCCGGATCGCCGGCCATCTCGACGCTCTGATCGACCCGCGAGGTGTGCGCTACCGCGCTCGGCGCTATCACCCGGGGTCCCGAGCGTTCCGCGATCTCGGCGACTTCTGGTCAGCCGACGACGCGGTTGATTGTCTGAGGTTCGCGCGCTGACCGGGTCAGCCGTCTATACGAGAGCGTCGTACGTCTCCAGTAGCGCGATCGGGGCTCCCGTGCGCACGCGCTCCCAGGACGCTTCCAGAATGGCCGCGGCTCGCTCGAGGTCCTGTGCCGGCGCCGTGAACGGAATCCGCAGCCGGCGCTCGTGGCCACCGTCGACCCCGAACCGCGGCCCCGCAGACAAGAGCAACCCGGAGGACCGGGCGTCCATCACCAACGGCGCACTGAGCGGGGCCGGGAGATCGACCCATAGCGACATGCCGCCGTCCACGTCGGGCACGCGCCAGGAGGGCAGACGCGCCCGCAGTGCGGCCGCCACCGCATCACGTCCGGTGCGGAGCAGATGCGACCGCTGCGGCAGGATATCGTCCAGACGTTCGACCAGGACTTCCGCGATGGCCTGCTCCAGTTCAGGGGTTCCGAGGTCGTGCGCGGATCGGGCCACCGCGAGCCGCCGCACCACTTCCACGTCCGCGCGGATCCAGCCGACGCGCAGTCCGCCCCACACCGTCTTGCCGAGCGACCCCACCCTCAGCACCTTCGTTCGCGCGGAGCGATCGGCGCCGAACGGGACGGGCGTCGCCGCTCGGTCGATGTCGAGGTCGGCGGTGGTCTCGTCGACGACCACGACCGAGCCGGCGCGCGTCGCGGCGTCGAGGATGACCGTGCGCTCGTCCGGCGACATCGTCCGCCCGGTCGGGTTCTGAAAGTCGGGCATCAGGTACGCAAGTGTGGGCAGCGTCCGTGAGAAGACCTGGGCGGCGCGGTCCAGATCCCACCCGTCGTCGGTCGTCACGGGCACGCTCACGAGCCGCGCTCCCGCGCGCCGCAGCGCCTCGGCGGCATGTGGATAGGTCGGCGTCTCGATCGCCACGCGCTCGCCGCGGCGCACGAGCACCGACGCGAGCAGATGAATCGCGCTCTGGGCGCCGGTGGTGACGAGGATCTGCTCCACCGAGGTGGGCAGACCTCGTCGTGAGTATCGGTCCGCGATCGCCTTTCGCAGCCCTTCGCGCCCCACGACGTCATATCCGGACCGCGAGATGATGCGACTCGCGGAACCTGTCACCTCGGACACGACGCCCGCGAGTCCTGGCCACGCCGGCGGGCTCGCCTGCTGGAGGTCGATACTCTCCACGCCGCCGACAGCGGCCGGCCATGTCGAGTCCCTGGCGAGTGGCAGCGTCACGCTTCCCGAGCCCCGGAGACTCTCGATGTGGCCGGTGTCGCGCAGACTGCGATAGGCGGCGGCGACGGTCGTCCGGCTCACGGCGAGAGCCGATGCGAGCTCTCGCTCGGCGGGCAGTGCGGTCCCCGGTGCGACGCGACTGTCCAGACAGAGCAGCCGCACGCCGTCCGCCAGGGCTTCGTACGCGGGCTCCCGAGAACGCCACGCACCGAGAAGGGCGCTGAGTGCGCGGGCGGAGATGCGCGAATCCACGGATCCACCATAACCGGATTGGCATTCTCCGCAAATGCCAATTCTACGATGAGATGACTTCATGACACGAAGGATCGTCCAACTCCTCGTCGGCCTCGTCCTCTACGGCGCGGGCTGTGCGCTCACGCTCGAGGCCGGGTTCGGCGTGGATCCGTGGACGGTCTTCGCGCAGGGACTGTCCATTCACACCGGTATCGGTATCGGCTGGATCACCAACATCGTCGGCTTCCTCGTCCTGCTCCTCTGGATCCCCCTCCGTCAGCGCCCCGGGATCGGCACCGTGGCGAACATCCTTCTCGTGGGCACGAGCATCCAGGCGACGCTCGCCGTCGTTCCACCCGTCCAAGGGGTCGTCCCTCGCATCGCCGTGTTCGTGGCGGGCGTCGTGAGTGTCGCGTTCGCGAGCGGGCTCTACATCGGCGCACGGTTCGGACCGGGACCCCGCGACGGCCTCATGACGGGGATGCACGCCCGGCTCGGATGGCCCGTCTGGCTCTGCCGCGCGAGCGTCGAGGTGACCGTGCTCATCGCGGGATGGCTTCTCGGCGGCACGGTCGGCGTCGGGACCCTTGTCTTCGCGGCGAGCATCGGCCCGCTCGTTCACCTCGCGCTCCCCCTGCTCGACACGCGGCGCGTGTCGAGCCGAGCTGCGCTTCGCTCGTCGACCGCGGGAGCCGCCGTCGCAGGGGACGGCAGCGGTCGCTCCTGAGGGCGCGTCCGCGTCTCAGTGCTCGCGGAACTCGGGCCAATCGCTGCCGGGCGTCATGCTGGCATGGAGGGCGTTCTTGGCGATCTCCATGGTGGGATAGCACCCAGCAGCAGCCTGCGCACCGGCCATCGTGACGGTGAAGCCCCGTTCGTCCCGCCGGATGCTCCCGACCACCCCCGAACGTCCGTATGCGACCCAGATCGTGTGACGAATGTCGGTCGTGCTCATGTCCGCTCCCTCCGACTCCGCCGAGGCTACGCTCCTCCGACGCGGCGCGCCAGAGGCGGACGGGTACCTGTCCCGCCGTCGGCACCGGTAGCCTGTATGGGTCCTTCCCTCCGTAGCTCAGGGGACAGAGCGAGCGGTTTCTACCCGCAAGGTCGGGGGTTCGAATCCTCCCGGGGGGGCGCTGTGATGAGTCGCGAGTGGCGTGCGCGTCGCTGGGTTCCGTGCGCATCGTCCGCTCCTCCCCACCGAGGACCCGAGGTCCTCGGGTCCCACGATCCCCGCTCGCCGGGAGCCTCGTCCCGGCGCTTCATTAGGATGGGCGCATGGTGGGAGCATCCGACAACGACCGACTCGTCTGGATCGACTGCGAGATGACGGGACTCGATCTCGACGTCGACGAGCTTGTCGAGATCGCCGTCGTCGTCACGGACTTCGAGCTGAACGTGCTGGACGAAGGCTTCCAGATCGTGATCAAGCCGGATCCGTCGGCGCTGGAGCACATGAACGAGTTCGTAACGAACATGCACAAGGCGTCCGGCCTGTTCGACGAGATCCCGCACGGGGTGAGTGTCGCGGAAGCCGAGTTCGAGGCGCTCGAGTACATCCAGCGCTTCGCCCCGATCGAGGGGAAGGCGCCGCTCGCAGGCAACACGATCGGCACCGATCGGATGTTCCTGGCGAAGTACATGCCGCGCGTCGACCGGTGGCTGCACTATCGGAATGTCGACGTGTCGAGCATCAAGGAGCTGTCGCGTCGCTGGTATCCGCGCGTCTACATCCATGCCCCGTCGAAGCAGGGAGGGCACCGCGCCCTCGCCGACATCCGGGAATCCATCCGAGAGCTCGCCTATTACCGTGAGGCCGTGTTCGTTCCGCCTCCCGGTCCGAGCAGTGAGACCGCCAAAGCGGCAGCGGCCTCCGCGGTGTCTTCCTACGTGTCCGGGGTGTGAGAGAATCGTGTGGTTGTCCCGACGCGTCGGGACCACGGTGGCTATAGCTCAGTCGGTAGAGCACCTGGTTGTGGTCCAGGGGGTCGCGGGTTCAAGTCCCGTTAGCCACCCCACAGGCGGCCGTCCACCGATGGGAGCCGCGCCGCGGGTGGAATCCGTACACGGCCAGGCAGGCTTGTGATCATGGACATGGATGCCGAGCGATTCGACGCCCTCGTCGTGGACGAGCTCGATGCTCTCCCGGACGATATGGTCGACGGGCTGGACAATGTGATATTCGTGACGGAGGACCGCCCGACGGACGGCACCCTGGACCTGCTCGGCCTCTACGAGGGTTGGTCGCTCCCGGAGCGGGATCGGTACGGCTCGGGCGAGCTGCCGGACCGCATCATCGTCTACCGCGAGCCCCACCTCGCGAACTGCGACGACGAGGAGACCCTGCGCGAAGAGGTCCACACGACGCTCGTCCACGAGATCGCGCACTATTACGGGATCGACGACGCTCGTCTGCATGAATTGGGCTGGGCGTGAGTCTGACGACGCCGGACATCCGGGAAGACGTCGAGTTCGACACCTCATCCGACGCGGACAGGCCGTGGCAGACGGTGGTGTGGAACGATCCGGTGAATCTGATGAGCTACGTCGTCCACGTGTTCCGTCAGTACTTCGGATTCTCCGTGGAAGAAGCCACGCGACTCATGCTGGCGGTTCACCACGATGGTCACGCTGTCGTGGCCGAGGGACCCCGCGAACAGATGGAGCTGCACACGAACGCCATGCACGATTACGGACTCTGGGCGACGCTGCGCAAGGCGCCGCGATGACCGATCCGCACACCGTCATCCTGGAGATGACCCGGATCGAGGCCGGTCACCTCGCAGATCTGGTCGCCCAGTTCAGCGCACTTCTGCAGGACCGTGAAGCGTCCGTCGGCGGCGCACCGAGCGACCCCGCGCTCGCCCGCCTGGTCCCGGACGCCTATCCGGACGACGCCGAAGCCGCGCGTGAATTCCGCGACCTCACCGAAACCGCCCTGCTCCACCGTAGGGCCGAAGACGCCGCGACCGTGCTCGCCAGCATCGGGGTGGACACCACGAAGGATGCCTCCGCGGCGGACGCGCGCACCGCGCACGTCGTGCGGCTCGACCCCGAGCAGCTGAACGCGTGGCTCCGCACGCTCGCGGCCCTGCGGCTCGTCCTCGCGATACGTCTCGGAATCGATGACGAAGACGACCATGATGAGGACGATCCGCGATTCGGGGTCTACGACTGGCTGGGCTATCGACTGGAAGGGCTCGTCCACGCCGCGGAGGCCTGAGGAGGCGAGACCTCACGGGATCGCGAAGAGCTGGGTCGCATGGCGGTGCGGCGCGTCGCGCGCGATGTGCCGGTCCTCCTGCTCGGCCCATCGATCCCAGTGCGGTCGGTACGTGTCGCCGTCCCGCTCCAGCGCGCGACGCCGACGCGACGACGCGGGCGCCTCGAGCCAGATGCGAACGTCAGCCAGCCCCGCGGTCTGTGGTGTCAGAATCCCCGAGCCTTCGACGATGAGCGGCAGAGACGGATCCACGGCGTGCGCTTCCGCGTACGCCGACGCGTCCCAGTCCCACCGCTGCCAGATCCCGATCAGCCCGCGGCCGTGCGGTACCAGGATCTGTTCCCGAGCGGCTTCGACCCCCGCCCGCAGCCCGTCCCATCCCGGGTAGATGGCGTCGAGTCCGACGAGCTGAACCCTTCCCCGCAGCGGCCAGCGAGCCACGATGTCGCGCGCGAGGCTCGATTTGCCGGCGCCGCTGCGCCCGTCCAGCAGGATGACCGGGTTGGACGTCGAGAGTTCGAGGACCGCGCGGGCGACCGCAACCGAAGCCTCACGAAGGGCGGCCGCGACCGGGTCGAGCCCGCTACTTCTTGAGGGCTCGGATGACACGACTCAGCGCGCGACCGCACACCCACGCGAAGGGGATCGCAACGGCGAGGAAGGACACCACGTTCGGCTCGAAGCGGAGATCGTCCCCTCGTCGGACGTAGGCACCCAGCGGGACGGCGTAGCCACCGCCACCACCGCCCCCGTTCCCGGACTCATCGGATCCGCCGCCGAACCCCGACCACGTGAGCGCCACCGGGATGATGCGGATGCCGTCGACATCCTGCTGTTCGCCGTATGCGCTGTGGACGCCGAACGATGCCGACTGCTTGCCGAGTTCGAGTGCGATGTTGGGCATGAGTCCACGGTACCCGGCCGCGATGCGGCTGCCTACGCCCTTGACGACAGCGGATCCGGTCATGGCCGCGGCGGGCGCGGGTTCGAGGGCATCGCGCCGACATCCCGCCGCGATCCGAGCAGCGTGGCCCTGGTCACGGCACCGGAGCCGAAACGCTCGGCGGCGCCGTCGAGAGCCCCCTCGATACGGCGCCATTCCTGGTCATCGTCCCAGAGGGGCATGCCGCCCCCGCCGGCGGGACGCAGCTTCTCTGCTCGCACCCCCACCAGCCTCACCGGGAGCGGACGGTCGAGTTGAGCGAAGAGCTCGATGGCGGCCGTCCCGAGACGCTGGCCGACCGCCGTCGGGTCCGACAGAGCCTGCGCACGCGTGATGGTGGTGAAGTCGGCGAAACGGACCTTGATCGAGACCGTCGAAGCCTCCCATCCGTTCTTGCGGAGCCGAGCGCCGACACGGTCGGCGAGGCGACGCAACTCCGTCCGCAGCGTGTCGTCGTCCGAGATGTCGACACGGAACGTCTCCTCGTGCCCGACGCTCTTCTCGACGCGATCGGTCTCGATCTCGCGGACATCGATGCCGCGCGCGAGCTGCCATACCCGTTCGCCCATCGCCGGTCCCATGACCCGATCGAGCACCGCGCGCGGAGTGTCGAGGATGTCCCCGATCGTGCGGATGCCACGCGCCTCGAGCGCTTCCGCGGACTTCGGCCCCACACCCCACAGCGCTCTGACGCTGCGAGGGGCGAGGAAGGTGGCGGTGTCGGCCTCCGCGATGATCAGAAGTCCGTCGGGCTTGCTGATCGTGGAGGCCATCTTCGCGACGTGCTTCGTCGCGGCGACGCCGACGCTGCAGGTGAGTCCGGTCTCCTCGAGGATCCGTCGTCGCAGCGTTCGCGCAATGATGCCCGGACTCCCCCACAGCCGGCGCGCACCGCGGACGTCGAGGAACGCTTCATCGATGGAGAGCGGCTCCACCAGGGGCGTCACGTCATGGAAGATCCGCATCACCTGGGACGACAGCTCGAGGTACCGCGGAAAGTGCGGTGCGACGACGATCGCGGCGGGGCACAGACGCAGAGCCTGCGCGACGGGCATCGCCGAGCGGACTCCGAAGCGCCGCGCCTCGTACGACGCGCTCGACACCACCCCACGGCCCTCGACTCCCCCGACGATGATCGGCATCCCCCGCAACGAGGGATCGTCCAGGATCTCCACCGACGCGTAGAACGCGTCCATGTCGACATGAAGGATGCCGGTGCCGCTGTCATCGGCGTCGTCGGGCGAGACGAGTCTGCCCGAACCGTCACCTCGCCCCATGCATCCATTCTCTCCGAGGGTGGGGACACGGACCGCTATTCGGCTGCGCGCTCCAGCACGAGCTCGCGGACGCGCGCGGCATCGGCCTGGCCGCGCATCGCCTTCATGACGGCTCCGATCACGGCGCCGGCCGCCTGGACCTTGCCCTCGCGGATCTTCTGGAGCACATCGGGCTGAGCCGCCAGTGCGTCGTCGATCGCGGCGATCAACGGTCCGTCATCGGAGACGACGGCCAGACCACGGGCATCGACGATCTCCTGCGGACTGCCTTCCCCTGCCACCATCCCTTCGAGGACCTGACGCGCGAGCTTGTCGGTGAGCGTGCCGCTGTCGACGAGCAGCTGGAGGGCCGCCACGTCAGCCGGGGAGACCAGGTCGACCGCTTCGCGATTCTGTGCGTTCGCGATGCGCGTGAGCTCGCCGGTCCACCACTTCCGGGCGGCGGCAGGCGATGCGCCCGCAGCGACCGTCGCCTCGACTTCGGCGATCAACCCGCCGTTCGCGACGTCACGGAACTCGAGGTCGGTGAACCCCCACTCCTCCTTCAGCCGGCGGCGGCGCGCGGCCGGCGGCTCGGGCAGGGCGGCGCGCAGCTCGGCGATGAGGTCGGCACCCGGGACAACGGGCAGCAGGTCCGGCTCGGGGAAATAGCGGTAGTCGTCGGCGTCGGACTTCGGCCGGCCCGGTGACGTCGTGCCTGTGTCCTCGTGCCAGTGACGGGTCTCCTGCGTGATCGTTCCACCCGCGGCGAGGATCGCCGCCTGGCGCTGGATCTCATAGCGGACCGCGCGCTGCACGGAGCGCATCGAATTGACGTTCTTTGTCTCCGTGCGCGTTCCGAGCTTCTCCTGGCCACGCGGCCGCAGCGACACGTTGGCGTCGCAGCGCAGGTTGCCGCGCTCCATCCTCGCATCCGAGATCCCCAGTGAGAGGACGATGTCGCGGATGGTGCGGACATAGGCGGCGCCGAGCTCGGGAGCCCGGTGCTCGGCGCCGAAGATCGGCTTCGTCACGATCTCGACGAGCGGGACGCCGGCGCGGTTGTAGTCGACGAGCGAGTACTCCGCTCCCTGGATCCGACCGGTCGCGCCACCCACGTGCGTGAGCTTGCCGGCATCCTCTTCCATATGCGCGCGCTCGATCGGCACACGGATCACGGTGCCGTCCTCGAGCTCGACCTCGACCTCGCCCTCGAAGGCGATGGGCTCGTCGTACTGCGAGATCTGGTAGTTCTTCCCGAGGTCCGGATAGAAGTAGTTCTTGCGTGCGAAACGGCTGGAGGGCGCGATTGAGCACCCCAGCGCGAGCCCGAGACTGATCGAGTAGCGAACGGCCTCGCCGTTCACGACGGGGAGGGAACCCGGCAGTCCGAGGTCCACCGGCGCGAGATCCGTGTTGGGCTCCCGCCCGAACGAGTTCGGCGCCGCGGAGAACATCTTCGTCGCGGTGTTGAGCTCGACGTGCACCTCGAAACCGAGCACCGGCTCGAAGAGCTCCAGTGCCTTGTCGAAGTCCATGATCGCGTCCTTGGCCATCAGCGTGCCCCTCCCAGAACCGGCGCGCGGTCGAGCAGCGGACCGCCCCAGCTGTCCACCAGCACCGATTCGACGGCGGCTCCCACGCGGTACAGACGTGCGTCCTCGCGCGCGGGCGCAAGGAACTGGATACCGACCGGGAGCCCGTCCTCCTCGGCCAGCCCGGCGGGGATCGAGATACCCGGGACGCCCGCGAGGTTCGCGGGGATCGTGGTCACGTCGTTGAGGTACATCTGCAGCGGGTCGTCGATCTTCTCGCCGAGCTTGAATGCGGTGGTCGGCGCCGACGGCGTCGCGATCACGTCGACCCGCTCGAAGGCGGCGGCGAAGTCGCGCTGGATGAGTGTGCGGACCTTCTGCGCGGAGCCGTAGTAGGCGTCGTAGTAGCCCGCCGACAGCGCGTAGGTGCCGAGGATGATGCGGCGCTTGACCTCGTCGCCGAATCCCGCGTCGCGGGTCGCGGCCATGACGTCCTCCACCGTGCCCCCGGGGACGTTCACACGCATGCCGAAGCGGACCGAGTCGAACTTGGCGAGGTTGCTCGACGCCTCGGCCGGCAGGATGAGGTAGTACGCGGCGACCCCGTACTCGAAGTGGGGCGCGCTGATCTCGACGATCTCGGCACCGCGTGCCTCCATCGCCGCGAGCGCTGCTCGGAACGCCGTCGACACTCCGGGCTGGAAACCGCTGTCGGGTAGTTCGCGGATGACACCGACGCGGAGACCGCGCAGGACATCCCCCCGCGCGCCTTCCCGTGCCGCATCCGCGAACGACGGCCACGCATCCGCGAGGGACGTGCTGTCGTTAGCGTCGTGCCCGCCGATGACGTCGTGCAGCAGTCCGGCATCGAGCACGGTTCTGCTGACCGGCCCGACTTGGTCGAGTGACGACGCCAGCGCGATCGCTCCGTAGCGACTCACACCGCCGTACGTGGGCTTCACGCCCACCGTGCCGGTGACGTGCGCCGGCTGACGGATCGAGCCGCCGGTGTCGGATCCGAGCGCCAGGGGTGCTTCGAAGGCGGCGACAGCGGACGCCGATCCACCCCCCGAGCCACCGGGGATCCGCTCGAGGTCCCAGGGGTTGTGCGTGGGGCCGTACGCCGAATGCTCGGTGGAGGAGCCCATGGCGAACTCGTCCATGTTCGTCTTCCCGAGCGGGACGAGGCCGGCGGCGCGCGCGCGGGACACGACCGTCGCGTCGAACGGGGACATGTACCCCTCGAGGATGCGCGAGCCGCTGGTGGACGGCATGTCGGTCGTGACCAGCACGTCCTTGATGGCGAGCGGAACGCCGGCGAGCGGGCCGAGCGCGTCGCCGGCGGAGCGGCGACGATCGATCCCGGCGGCCACCTCGAGCGCGTGGTCGCTGACGTGGAGGAAGGCGTGCACGTCGCCGTCGACGGCAGCGATGCGGTCCAGATGAGCCCGCGTCGCTTCGACGCTCGACACGGTGCCCGACGACAGCTCCGCCGCGAGGTCGGCCGCGCTCAGGCGCGTGAGGTCAGTCACTGCTCCTCCCCCAGGATCGCCGTCACCCTGAACCGCCCGTCCGCCGCATCCGGCGCGTTCTGGAGCGCTTGCGCGAGCGTCAGGGTGGCGCCCACCTCGTCCGCGCGGTAGACGTTCTCCAGCGGGATCGGATGGCTCGTCGCGGGAACGTCCGGCGTGGCGACCTGAGACACCTTGGCGATGTTGTCGACGATGACGTCGAGCTGCCCGGTGAGGCGCTCGATCTCATCATCGCTCAACTGAATGCGGGAGAGCACACCGAGATGGCGCACGAGATCGGGGGTGATTTCAGACACTCCCCCAGTCTAGTTGGGCCTCTTCGCCCGCCTCACCGCGGGCGTAGTCTGGCGCGGTGACGACGTACGACCCGCCTCGCCCCTGGATCCGCAGCTACGCCCACGGCGTACCGGAGGATCTCCCGCCGGTCACCGGATCGTTGATCGACATCGTGGCCGCGTCGGCGCGCGACTACCCGGACGCGCCGGCGCTGCAGTTCTTCGGCCGGACGACCTCCTACCGTGACTTGCAAGAGCAGATCGACCGCGCCGCGGGCGGACTGCGCGCGCTGGGCGTGCAGGCCGGTGATCCCGTGGCCATCGTGCTGCCGAACTGTCCACAGCACATCGTCGCGTTCTACGCCGTGCTGCGCGTGGGCGCCGTCGTGGTGGAGCACAACCCGCTCTACACGCCGCGTGAGCTTCGCAAGCAATTCGAGGATCACGGCGCCAAGACGGCGATCGTGTGGAGCAAGGCCGTCAAGACCGTCCAGGCATTCCCCGACGACCTCGCCGTTCCGCGGATCGTCTCCGTCGACGTCACGACCGCCATGCCGCTGGCCACCCGACTCGCCCTCCGCCTCCCGATCGCGAAGGCGCGCGAGTCGCGCCGCGCGCTCCACGAGCGCGTGCAGGACACGACGCCCTGGGAAGGGATCGTCGGGGCGGACCCGCTGCCCGACGGGGTCCCCCGCCCCCACACCGACGATCTCGCGATCATCCAATACACGAGCGGGACCACGGGCACGCCCAAGGGCGCCGCGCTGACGCATCGGAACCTCCTCTCGAACGCCGCGCAGGCGCGCGCGTGGGTTCCGTCGATCGTGCGCGGCGACGGGTGCGTCGTGTACGCGGTGCTGCCCATGTTCCACGCCTACGGGCTCACCCTGTGCCTCACCTTCGCGATGTCGATGGGCGCTCGGCTGGTGCTGTTCCCCCGCTTCGACCCCGACATGGTGCTGACCGTGACGAAGAAGCACCCGGCCACGTTCCTCCCGCTCGTGCCGCCGATCGCGGAACGCCTGCTCAGCGCCGCACGGGAGAAGGGCGTCTCTCTCGCCGGAACGGCCATCGCCATCTCCGGCGCGATGGCGCTGCCTCACGAGCTCGTCGTCCCCTTCGAAGCCGCGACGGGGGGCTATCTCGTCGAGGGCTACGGCCTGTCGGAATGCTCTCCCGTCCTGATGGCGAATCCTGTGGCCGAGAACCGCGTCCCGGGCACCGTCGGCCTTCCACTGCCGGGGACGGAATGCCGCGTGGTCGACCCCGAAGATCCGACGAAGGACGTCCCACCGGGAACGCGAGGCGAACTCGTCGTCCGTGGTCCGCAGGTGTTCCAGGGCTACTACGGCAAGCCTGAGGAGAGCGATGCCGTCTTCGTGGACGGGTGGTTCCGCACGGGCGACATCGTGACGATCGACGACGCGGGCTTCGTGCGCATCGTCGACAGGATCAAGGAGCTCATCATCACCGGCGGGTTCAACGTGGCGCCGACCGAGGTGGAGGGCGCTCTGCGCCAGCACCCCGACATCGAGGACGTCGCCGTCGTCGGCATCCCCGATGAGCACTCCGGCGAGCAGGTCGTCGCCGCCGTCGTGCCGACCGCCGGTCGAGACGTCGACGTCGACGCTATCCGTGAGTATGCCCGCGGCATCCTGACCCCGTACAAGGTGCCGCGCCGCATCTTCGTGGTCGACGAACTGCCGAAGTCGCTCATCGGGAAGGTGCTGCGCCGTCAGGTGAGGGACCGCATCATCGCCCTCACGACGGGAGGAGCGCCAGCCGCGTGAGGACGGCGGGCGCGTCCCTCGTGCGCTATACCTCGAGGTCACCGGGCCTGGGCTGGATCCAGGTCGGTGTCGCGTAGCCCTCGTCCCAGGGGAAGCGTCGTTCCTTGTCGTCGTACGTGAGTTGCAGGAGTTCGACGGAGAACTCGGGTGGGCGCTGGTAGAACCGGTTCGCGGCGAATGCGATCTGCCCGGCGTTCGGGACAGGCTCGACGACGACGCGATGGGCCCAGCCCTCAAACTGCAGCATCTGCCCGGGCACGAGGTCGGCTCCTCCCCGGACTCGACCCGCGACGTCATTCAGGACTGCGGCCGATGAACCGGGATCGAGGCCGACGACGAGGAGCTCGGGATGACCGACGCCGAACAAGCCGACGGTGTAGGCGAAGGGCGTCAGCTCGCGCTGCGCGTCGCCACCGACGTACTGGATGTAGACGCCATGGCGGCGAATCGTCTGAGCGGTGTGCTGATCCTCCTGATCGAGCCAGGCGTCGATCGCGGTGTCTGAAGTAGGTCCCATGTCGAATCCTTTCTGGAATGAAAGGAGCGTAGAACATATCTACGAATGCGCGAATCGACTATCCACAGGCTGCGCTCTGCCCGGCAACGGCGACGGTGGCGGCAAGAGCGCCAGGCTCAGCCTGCGTCGGACCGCGCCGCATCGAGCGCAGCCGGCCCTTGCTCGACCAGGACGCGGAACTGCGAGGCGTCGATGATGCGGACGCCCAGCTCCTCCGCTTTCGCCAGCTTGGAACCCGCGCCCGGACCTGCCGCGACGAAGTCGGTCTTCTTCGACACACTCGAAGCCGCCTTGCCGCCCGCGTCGATGATGGCCTGCTGCGCCCCCTCGCGCGAGTAGCCGTCGAGCGAACCGGTCGCAACGACGGTGAGGCCGTCGAGGACGCCGCCTGACGCCGTCGCGGCGCCCGGCCCCGGATGACCCGGGGTCGTGAGCCGCGCACCCGCGGCCCCCCATCGATCGACGATCTCCCGATGCCAATCGACCTCGAACCAGTCGATCACGGCGTCCGCGATGATGCCGCCGACCCCTTCGACATCAGCGAGTTCATCTCGCGACGCCGCGCGGATGGCATCCACGGACCCGAACCACTGCGCCAGGGCCCTTGCTGCGACGGGCCCGACGTGTCGGATGTTCAGTGCGACCAGGAAGCGCCAGAGGTCCCTCGTCTTCGCGGCATCGATGTTCGCCAGCAGCTCGACCGCTGACTTCGACAGCACGGCCGCCTCGTCGCCGTCGAACGGACCGTCTCCGTCGTATGGTGGATCGCTTTTCTTGCGCTGGCGTCGGAAGGGCGATCGCGTGTCGGGGATGCCGTCGTCGTCGAGCCTCGGCAACCCGGTCTCGGAATCCCGCACGACGACATCGATCCCGAACAGATCCTCGGGACGGAGATCGAACAGTCCCGCCTCGGTGTCGAGCGGGGGTCGCTCGGGCCGGACCGGTTGAGTGAGTGCCGCGGCCGAGACCTCGCCGAGTCCCTCGATGTCGAGTGCCCCGCGCGAGCCGATGTGCTCCACCCGACCGCGCACCTGAGCGGGGCACGAACGCGAATTCGGACAGCGCAGATCGATGTCCCCCTCCTTCGCCGGTGCGAGAGGGAAGCCGCACTCGGGGCAGCGTGTGGGCATGACGAACTCGCGTTCGGTGCCGTCGCGCAGCTCGACCACAGGCCCGAGGACCTCCGGAATGACATCGCCCGCCTTGCGCAGCACGATCGTGTCACCGATCAGGACGCCCTTCGCCTTCACGACGTCCTGGTTGTGGAGCGTCGCCTGTCTCACCACGCTGCCCGCCACACGCGCGGGCTCCATGACGGCGAACGGCGTCGCGCGACCGGTGCGCCCGACCGAGACCACGATGTCGAGGAGCTTCGTGTTGACCTCCTCTGGCGGGTATTTGTAGGCGATGGCCCAGCGGGGAGCACGACTCGTCGCCCCCAGCTCGTCGTGGAGCGCGAGCTCGTCGACTTTCACGACCACGCCGTCGATCTCGTGCTCGATCGAGTGGCGGTTCTCGCCGTATCGCCGGATGTAGGCGTCTGCGCCCACGGCGCTGTCGGTCACTTCGAAATAGCGGCTCGTCGGCAGCCCCCACGACGCCAGGAGACCGTACACCTCGCTCTGCGTCGATACGGGAGGATCCGGCCAGGCACCGATGCCGTGAACGGTGAGGCGCAGCCTGCTCACCCGCTGGCGCATCGCCTCGAGCTGGCGCTCGTTCTTGCCCTCCGCCTTCTGGCGCAGCGAGCCGCTGGCGGCGTTCCGAGGGTTCGCGAAGAGACGGTCGCCCACCGAGGCCTGATACGCGTTCAGCGCCTCGAAGTCGGCGACATCGAAGAAGACCTCACCGCGCACCTCGACGAGGGGCGGATGGCCGGTGCCGCGGAGGCGCTGTGGGATGCCGGGGATGCGGCGGACGTTCTCGGTCACATCCTCGCCGACCCGTCCGTCACCACGCGTGGCGGCTGACGTGAGCCGGCCGTGCTCGTACCGCAGCGACAGCGCGAGACCGTCGATCTTGAGCTCGCACAGGTAGTGCACCGGACGCCCGGCGTCGCGCTCGACCTTCGCCGCCCATGCGAGGAACTCCTCGTCGCTGAAGACGTTGTCGAGACTCAGCATGCGCTCCGCATGCTCGACGGGATCGAACAGCGTGCCCGATGCCGCACCAACCGTGAGTCTCGGGGAGTCCTGACTCTGCAGCTCGGGATAGAGGCGCTCGAGCGCCTCCAGCCGGTGCATCCAGCCGTCGTACGTCTGGTCGTCCACGACCACGGTGTCGCGCCCGTAGTAGGCGTCCCGGGCGCCGATGATGCGGTCGATCAGAGACTGCACCTCGTCACGCGCCGCATCGAGGGTGAGTTCGGGAATGTCGGATCCGTCGGCCACCTCGTCAGTCTAGGCAGGGCCTCCGACGTCCACGCGGTCAGGCGTCGATGGGGATCGCCGAGACCGTCCGGTCGATCGTGACCTGACCGAGCACGCGCGTCCCCGCGTACAGGACCGCCGTCTGCCCGGGGGCGACACCGTCGAGCGGCGTCTCCGGCCTGACCACGAGCGATCCGTCTGCGTCGAGCCGGGCCACGGCCGGCACAGGGTCGGCGTGCGCCCGGATCTGCACGTCGCACGTCCACTCGACGGCATCGGGCGCGGCGCCGGCCCACGTGTAGCGGTCGCCGGAGATCTCTGCGATCGCGAGCGCCTCCTTCGGGCCGACCACGACGGTGTTGGTCACCGGCCGGACTTCGAGCACGAACCGGGGCCGTCCGTCCGGAGCGGGAACGCCGAGCGCGAGGCCTCGTCGCTGACCCACGGTGAATGCGTGCGCGCCGTCGTGCGATCCCACGACCGTGCCGGCGCGATCGACGATGTCGCCGGTCTCCGCACCGACGCGCTCCGCGAGCCATCCGCGCGTGTCGCCGTCCGGGATGAAGCAGATGTCGTGACTGTCCGGCTTCTGCGCCACGGTCAGCCCGCGCGCCTCCGCCTCGGCGCGGACCACCGCCTTGGACGGTGTCCTCCCGAGCGGGAAGTACGTGTGCGCGAGCTGAGCGGCGGTGAGCACGCCGAGCACATAGGACTGGTCCTTCGCGGCATCCGACGCCCGGTGGAGCTCCCGCCCGGCCGACGTGTCGAGCAGCGTCGCATAGTGGCCTGTGCAGACCGCGTCGAAGCCGAGCTCGATCGCGCGGTCGAGCAGGGCTGCGAACTTGATGCGCTCGTTGCATCGCATGCAGGGATTCGGCGTGCGGCCCGCCTGGTACTCCGCGACGAAGTCCTCGATCACGTCCTCACGGAATCGCTCGGAGAAGTCCCACACGTAGAAGGGGATGCCGAGGCGGTCGGCCGCACGTCGGGCGTCCATCGCGTCTTCGATCGTGCAGCAGCCCCGGCTGCCCGTCCGCAGCGTCCCGCCTGCGCGTGACAGGGCGAGATGCACGCCGACGACGTCGTGACCCTCGTCGACCGCCCGCGCCGCGGCCACGGCGGAGTCCACGCCGCCGCTCATCGCCGCCAGGATATGCATCCGAACAGTCTACGAGCGTCGATCGAAAGGGGACTCAGGCGCGGGACGGGGACCGCGCCCCGGCCGCACGCGCTCGCTCGACGGCGCCGGGGAGCGCCTCGAGAACGGCCGCCACATCGGCATCGGTCGAGGTCCTCCCGAGCGTGAGGCGGAGCACCTGACGAGCCTCGTCCGCCGCCCTTCCGATCGCGAGGACGACGTGGGACGGCTCGGGCACACCCGCCTGGCACGCGGAGCCCGTCGAGACGGCGATCCCCTGCTGGTCGAGCAGGAAGAGCAGCGTCTCCCCGACAGCGCCGGGGAACAGCATGTGCACGTTACCGGGAAGGCGCCGATCCGGATCTCCGAGCAGGATCGCGCCGGGCACCGACCCGATCACGCCGCCGATAAGCTGATCGCGCAGCACGGCGATCCGGCCCGCCTCCGCGTCCAGCTCCGCTACCGCGAGCTCAGCTGCCACGGCGAAGGCCACCGCTCCCGGGACGTCCTGCGTTCCCGCACGCAGTCCGCGCTGCTGGCCACCGCCGTGGATCAGGGGGACCGGATCGGCCGCCCGTGCCACGACGAGGGCGCCCACCCCCACCGGTCCTCCGACTTTGTGCGCGGACAGGCTCATGGCCGCGAGGCCGGTCGTGCCTGCTGCACCATCGCGCCATTCGCGGAAGCTCACCGGCACGTGGCCGAAGGCGGCGACCGCATCCAGGTGCAGGGCGACCCCGCGGGATGCCGCCACCGCCGCGAGGGCCGGTGCGTCATTGACGGTGCCGACCTCGTTGTTGGCCACGAGGGCCGTCGCGAGAGCCGCCCCCTCGAGCACGGCCTCGAACCCGGCCACCGGAATCCTCCCGACGTCGTCCAGGGCGACGGGTCGCGGGTGCGCGCCCTCATGCGCGCGGAGCCACTCGACGGTGTCGAGGGTCGCGTGGTGCTCGCCATCCGGAAGGACGATGGCATCGGAACCGCTCGGCCTCGACCACCACAGTCCCTTCAGCGCACCGCCGACGGCCTCGGTTCCGCCCGAGGTGAACACGACCTCCGGCGGGTCGCATCGAACGGCCGCCGCGAGCCGTTCGCGCGCGTCCTCCAGCAGCCTCCGGGCATCCTGGCCGGCGTGATGGATAGAGGACGCGTTGCCGACCACGGCGGCCGCCTCGACCCACGCCTCTCGTGCCTCGGGGCGGAGAGGCTCCCCCGCGGCGTGATCGAGGTAGACGGACACCCCTCCACTCTCCCACGCGGGATGCATCGTGGGACGCGGTGCCGGCGACGGTGGCACGGGAGCCCCGCCACGCGCCGTTAGGGTAGTCGCCATGGCTCACCCGAACCAGCTGGCCACCGCAGCGAGCGCCCTGCTCAGTTCCGCCTTCGACGACCTCGGCGTGCGTCTCCACTCCTCCGAGGAAGGCGGCGGCGGAACGCTGCGCGTGTGGTCGGGGTCGGCCGACGCGATCGAGCTGGTCGTGTTCGACGACTCGGACCTGGACTGGATCACCGATGTCGTGCCGTTGGCACCTGTCGGGTCCGGCGTGTGGTCCGTGCGGACGCCGCTCCTGCGACCGGGCGCGCGGTACGGCATCCGCGTCGCCGGTCCGCAGGGGGCCGGCAACACCTTCAACCCTCGGACGCTGCTCACCGACCCCTACTCCCGTGGGCTCGTGTCCGGAGGCCTGGGCGACTGGCGCTCCGCCGTCGTCGACGGATCGTTCGACTGGGGGGGCGTCTCCAAGCCCGCTGTGCCGATGGATCGCACGGTGATCTACGAAGGCCATCTGAAGGGGCTTTCGAAGAGGCACCCGGACGTTCCGCCGGCGCTCCATGGGACCTACGCCGGGTTGGCGCACCCGGCCATGATCGATCACTTCCACACCCTCGGCGTCACCAGCATCGAGCTGCTACCGGTCCAGGCGTTCGCGTCCGAGCCCCGGCTCCTGCAGCACGGGCTGAGCAACTACTGGGGCTACAACACGCTCAACTTCTTCACTCCGCACGCCCCGTACGCCACGGAGGCGAGTCGACGCGAGGGGCCGGAGGCCGTGCTCCGGGAGTTCAAGGGCATGGTCCGGCTTCTGCACGAAGCAGGCCTCGAGGTGATCCTGGACGTCGTCTACAACCACACCGCCGAGGAAGGGATCGGCGGCCCGCGCACCAGCCTGCGCGGCATCGATAACGGGTCCTACTACCGGCAGACCGACGACGGCGTGTACATCGACGTCACCGGGTGCGGCAACGCCCTCGACACATCCACCCCTGCGGCCGCCCGTCTCGTGCTGGATTCGCTGCGCTATTGGGCGCGGGAGGTGCAGATCGACGGGTTCCGATTCGACCTCGCCGTGACCCTGGGCCGCGACGAGGAGCACCGCTTCACCCCCGACCACCCGCTGCTGCAGGCGATCCTGTCCGATCCGGCTCTGGCGGATGTCAAGTGCATCGCGGAGCCCTGGGATGTGGGGATGGGCGGCTGGCAGACGGGAAACTTCGGCGAGGGCTGGCACGAGTGGAACGACCGCTACCGCGACCGAGTCCGCAACTTCTGGCTCAGCGATGTGGACTACTCGCGCCGCGCGTCGACGGCACCCGTCGGCGCGGGTGGCTTCGCGACCCGGCTGGCCGGCTCGTCGAACACGTTCAGTGAGTCGCGCGGCCCGCTCGCCAGCGTGAACTTCATCACCGCACACGACGGCTTCACCCTGCGCGACCTGGTCTCGTACGACGTGAAGCACAACCTGGGCAACGGCGAGCAGAATCGTGACGGCGCGGACACGAACCGGTCGTTCAACCACGGCGCCGAGGGGCCCACGTCGGACGAACGGATCCTCGAGACGCGACGACGCGCCATGCGCAACCTGCTGGGCACGCTGCTCCTCTCCGCGGGGGTCCCCATGCTGACGGCCGGGGATGAGTTCGGTCGCACCCAACGTGGCAACAACAACGCCTACTGCCACGATTCGCCGCTCACGTGGCTGGACTGGGAGCATGCCCCGTGGCAGGAGGACCTCCAGGCGCACGTGCAGCGTCTGATCCGCCTGCGCCAGGAGAACCCGGCGCTGAGGCCCATCCGCTTCGCACGACTCGACGAGCACACGCCGTCCGCGTCCGTCATGCAGTGGTACGACGCCGGCGGCGAGACCATGTCGATCGAAGCGTGGAACTCCCCCGCGCACCGCACGCTCCAGTACCTCGCCACCTCCACGCCCGAGATCGAGGAGCTCAATCGCATCCTGCTCGTCGTGCACGGCGACGAGAAGACGGCCGACGTCACCCTTCCGGTCGTCGAGGACGTGGCGGGATACCTGGAGCTGTGGTCCAGCGCGCACGAGCGCCCCGCCGACGACGGGGTGCTGTTCGCTCCCGGCGACGTCATGTCGCTCCCGGCCACCTCCCTGCGTCTGTTCCGCGTCGTGTGACCGGTGTCGCGGTGTCCCCGGAGCATCGCGAACGATAGGTTCGAGACGTGGCCGCACAGAAGCATGACGTCCAGCCTCCCGCCTGGCGCGGGACCGCGTCCCTCCCCGTCCGTCCCGCGATTCCCTGGCAGCGCGAGTGCGACACGGCCACACCGCGTATCCCGGTCATTCTTCCGGGTCCCTCTGTACCGGGCGGCCGCTTCGCACCGACCGCCTTCGCCGGCGAGGCGGTGCCGTTCCGGGTGACGGCCTTCCGCGAGGGGCACGACCGGATCGGCGTGCACCTGCGGCTCACCTCGCCATCGGGCGGAGAATCCCTGCACCGCCTTGCGCCGCTCGACGACGGGTTCGATCGATGGCGCGTCGACGTGGTGCTCCTCGAGCAGGGGAACTGGTCGTTCCGGTTCGAGGCGTTCGGCGATGACTACGCGACCTGGCAGCACGCGGCCGACCTGAAGATCGCCGCAGGCGTCGACGCCGCGCTGATGCGCGAGATGGGGGCACGTCTCTTCGAACGCGCCGCCGGCGAGACCACTCGGCCGGCGGCCGAGCGACGCACGCTCACGGGAGCGGCGGCGGCCCTCCGGGACGACCATGTCGACGACGCCGCCGCGCTGGGCATCGTGCGCGATCCTGCCATCGCCGGGTTCTTCGCGTCGCGTCCGGTGGCCTCGCTGATGACAGTGGGCGAGACGCTCACTCTGCGCGTGGAGCGCGAGCGAGCGGGCGTCGGCGCATGGTACGAGTTCTTCCCCCGGTCCGAGGGTGCGCGCCGCCTGCGCGACGGTTCCGTCAAGAGCGGCACCTTCCGCACCGCTGCCAAGCGCCTTCCCGCCGTCGCCGGGATGGGATTCGACGTCCTGTATCTGCCTCCCATCCATCCGATCGGAAGGATCAACCGGAAGGGCCGCAACAACACCCTCGACCCGCTCCCCGGCGACCCCGGGTCGCCGTGGGCGATCGGCTCCGCGGAGGGCGGTCATGACGCCGTCCACCCGGATCTTGGCACGCTCGCGGACTTCCGCGCCTTCGTCCGCGCCGCCCGCGCGGAGGGGATCGAGGTCGCGCTCGACCTCGCGCTCCAGGCGGCCCCCGATCACCCGTGGGTCACGAGTCATCCGGAATGGTTCACCACGCTCCCCGACGGCACGATCGCCTTCGCCGAGAATCCCCCCAAGAAGTACCAGGACATCTACCCGGTCAACTTCGACAACGACCCCGCCGGCATCCGTGCGGAGGTCCTGCGCATCGTGCGTCACTGGATCGCGCAGGGCGTGAAGATCTTCCGGGTGGACAACCCCCACACGAAACCACTCCAGTTCTGGGAGTGGCTCATCGCCACGGTGGAGGCGGAGAGCCCGGATGTCGTCTTCCTCGCGGAGGCCTTCACACGACCCTCGCCGCTGCACGCCCTGGCCATGGCGGGATTCCAGCAGAGCTACAGCTATTTCACCTGGCGCAACACGAAGGCGGAACTGGAGGAGTTCCTGACGTCGATCGCGGGTGACTCCGCCGACTACCTGCGACCCAATCTCTTCGTGAACACGCCCGACATCCTCACGGAGTATCTCCAGTACGGCGGCCGGCCCGCCTACAAGATCCGCGCCGCCATCGCTGCCACCGCTGGTCCGAGTTACGGCGTGTACGCCGGGTTCGAGCTCTATGAGAACGTCGCGCGCCCCGGCTCCGAAGAGAACATCGACAACGAGAAGTACGAGTACAAGACCCGGGACTGGGCAGGAGCCGAGGCGGCCGGAGACTCGCTCGCGCCGTATCTGCGACGGCTGAACGAGATCCGTCGCGATCACCCGTCGCTCCGCCAGCTGCGCAATCTGTCGGTGCACTGGAGCGACGACGATGCCATCCTCGTGTACTCGAAGCATCTCGATACGGGACTCACCCCGGACGGCCGCGCGGACACGATCCTGGTCGTCGCCAACGTCGATCCGCATTCCGTCCGCCAGACGATGATCCACCTCGACACCCGCCTGTGGGGTGTCAGACCTGGCGAACCGTACGACGTCGAGGACCTGATCACCGGGGCCCGCTGGACGTGGAGCGACCACAACTTCGTCCGCCTCGACGCGTTCTCCGAGCCCGTCCACATCCTGCACGTGAAGGGACCGCGATGAACACGCCAGACGACGACGTCCTGAACCGGGTTTCGAGCGGCTCGTACCACGCGCCCCACGACATCCTCGGGCTGCACCCGGACGGCGCCGGGGGGTGGACGGTGCGGGCGCGCCGGCCGCTTGCGCAGACCGTGACCGCGGTCTTCGCCGACGGTGAGCGCGTCGGCCTCGACCACGTCGCCTACGGGATATGGAGCGGGCAGCACCGCGGTGTTCCCGGTCCGTACCTGCTCGAGGCGACCTACGCGGACTCCCCCGCCTACGTCGCCGACGATCCGTACCGCCACCTGCCGACGATCGGCGAGCTCGACCTCCACCTCATCCGCGAGGGGCGACACGAAGAGTTGTGGCGCGCGCTCGGCGCCCACGTGCGCCCCGACGACGGGGTGGATGGCACGTCCTTCACTGTATGGGCACCCAACGCCCAGGCCGTACGCGTAGTCGGCGACTTCAACTCGTGGGATGGCCAGGGGCACGCACTGCGCTCGCTCGGTGCGAGCGGCGTATGGGAGCTGTTCGTACCCGCGATCGGTGCGGGCACGGTCTACAAGTACGAGATCCTGACGCAGGACGGCCGCTGGATCCTCAAAGCCGACCCGCTGGCGCGCCTGGCCGAGATCCCGCCGGCGACGGGATCGGTCGTCGTCGAGTCCGGATACACCTGGGGCGACGACGAGTGGGTGAGCCGCCGGGCGCGCACGGAGGTCGCTTCGTCGCCGATGTCCATCTACGAACTCCACTTCGGGTCATGGCGCCCAGGACTCTCCTACCGCGACGCCGTCGACCCGCTCATCGACTACGTCACCGGGCAGGGCTTCACGCACGTGGAGTTCCTGCCGCTCTCCGAGCACCCGTTCGGGGGTTCGTGGGGATACCAGGTGACGGGGTACTACGCACCTACGAGCCGGTTCGGCCACCCCGACGACCTGCGCCACCTCATCGACCGGCTCCACCAGGCGGGCATCGGAGTGATCATGGACTGGGTCCCCGGGCACTTCCCGAAGGACGAGTTCGCGCTCGCGCGCTTCGATGGGCAGCCGCTGTACGAGCATTCCGATCCACGGCGCGGGGAGCACCGCGACTGGGGCACGTACATCTTCGACTACGGCCGGAGCGAGGTGCGGAACTTCCTCGTGGCGAACGCCCTGTACTGGATGGAGGAGTTCCACGTCGACGGGCTGCGCGTGGACGCGGTGGCCTCCATGCTCTACCTCGACTACTCGCGCAAGGAGGGCGAGTGGACGCCGAACGTCCATGGAGGTCGGGAGAACCTCGAAGCGATCCACTTCCTGCAGGAGGTCAATGCGACCGCCTACAAGCGCTACCCGGGCATCGCGATGATCGCGGAGGAGTCGACCAGCTTCCCCGGCGTCACCGCACCGACGGACCGTGCCGGACTCGGCTTCGGCTTCAAGTGGAACATGGGCTGGATGAACGACTCGCTCGTGTACATCGCCCGGGATCCGATGTACCGGTCGTACCACGAGGGCGAGCTGTCGTTCTCGTTCGTCTACGCGTTCAGCGAGAACTTCATCCTCCCGATCAGCCATGACGAGGTCGTGCACGGCAAGGGAAGCCTCATCAGCAAGATGCCCGGCGACCATTGGCAGAAGCTCGCGAATGTGCGGGCGTACCTCGCGTACATGTGGGGTCATCCCGGCAAGCAGCTGCTGTTCATGGGTCAGGAGTTCGGACAGCTGTCGGAATGGTCCGAAGGGCGGGGTCTGGATTGGTGGCTTCTCGATCAGCCCAGTCATCAAGAGCTGCTCGGATTCGTCGCGACGCTGAACGCGGTCTACCGCGCGGAGTCCGCCCTGTGGTCGCGCGACAGCGACGGCGCTGCCTTCAGCAGACTCGGTGGCCCTGCATGGAACCCGAACGTGATCGCGTTCGCCCGGCGGGATCATCACGGCAACACGGTGGCCGTCATCTGCAACTTCTCCGGCACTCCGGTCGCCGACTACACGCTGGATCTCACCGAGCCGGGCGAATGGCGGGAGATCCTCAACACCGACGCGGTCGCGTACGGCGGATCCGGGGTCGGCAACCTGGGCGTCGTGCACGCCGATTCGAACGGTCGCGCCACCATGGTGCTGCCGCCGCTCGGCGCGCTGTGGCTCCGCCACGACGCGCGAGCGCATGTGGGTGGTGCGTCCGACGGTCGGCCCGCGGTGTGAGACGCTCCGCGGACGTCAGAACAGGAGCGAGGAGAGGCGCCCGCGCGCTGCGGTGACACGCGGATCGGCGTCGCCGACGAGGCCGAAGAGCTCGAGCAGGCGCTCCCGGACCGGTGCGCGGTCGCCCGCAGGGAGCGCCGCGAAGAGGTCGAGAAGACGCGAGAATGCGTCCTCGACGTGGCCCCCCGCGACATCCAGATCAGCCACGGTGAACTGCGCCGTCACGTCGAGCGGACTCGCGGCCGCCGCCGCCCGGGCCTCCTGAAGATCGACGCCCTGGATCCGCTGCAGCAGGCGAACCTGGCCGAGGCCGGCTCGGGCGTCCGCATCACGGGGGTTCTCCGCGAGTGCGGCCTCGTACGCCGTGACCGCGCGGGCATAGTCCCCCGCCTCGATGGCGTCGAACGCCTCCGCGTGCAGCGGCGGGAGCGCGGGGTCGTCTGTGACCTCCGGAGGCGGACCGGACGCGGCGACCGTGCCGACCACGCCGTTCTGGGCCGCCAGCTGCAGGAGCTGAGCGAAGACGTCCCGGACCTGCTGCTCCGGCACGGCACCCGTGAACATCGGCACCGGCTGGCCGGCGAGCAGGGCGACGACCAGAGGGATCGACTGTGCACGGAAAGCCTGCGCGAGCTGGGGATTGGCGTCCACGTCGACCTTGGCGAGAACGATGCGCCCGTCGAGCTCGCGCACGACCTTCTCGAGCACCGGGCTGAGCTGCTTGCACGGGCCGCACCACTCGGCCCACAGGTCGATGACCACCGGAACCGTGCGGGAGAGGTCGAGAACGGCTTGGAACGAATCGTCCGTCGCGTCGATCACGAGATCGGGGACGGGCGCCTGTGGTGCGGGCTCCGAGCCCGACGGAGACGGGGCCGGCCGGTTGCGAAGCGCCGACAGGTCGACCGCTCCGCGGAGAACGGAGCCGGGGGCGGGTGTACTCACTTGCTGATCGCCTTTGCGCCGAGGATGTTGGATGCGAACCCGAGCAACCGGATCCGGGTGTCGCCGGAACCCTGTCCCGGGACGTAGAAGAAGAGCTGATCGCTGTACGTCGTCGTGAAGCCGGTCTGCGACTGATCCACTCCGGCGAGAGCCTTCACCGTCGGGTTGTTCGTGAGCTTGATCACTGCGTCCGCCGACGTCGGTGTGACCGTGTCGGTCTCGTTGAGGTTGACCGCCACGATCGCGCCGCTCTCCAGCGTAGCGAGCGCCAGGGGCGCCTGGGCGCCGGGCGTCGAGGAGAAGGTGAGTCGTCCGGTCGTCGATGCCGTCTTGTTGAACTCGGCGAGCCGTCTCTTTCGATCGGCGTCGATGCTGGCGCGGAACTGGTCCCCTGCCGCATCGAAGTCCCCGGCATACGTGCTCTTGTCGCCCTGCGTGATGATGTCGGCATACGCCTTGGCCAAGTCCTCGGGAGGCATGACGAGGAACGACGAGTCCGGCGGCACCGCGGACGCGCCGACATAATACGGCGCGACGTCGGGCAGCTGGGTCGCCTCGAGGTCTCCGACGTAGGCGAGCCTGTAGTTGGACCACGGATCGCTCTGCGTGATCATCATGATCGTGGAGGTCACGGCCTTGTCAGCCTTCTGCTCCGCGATGAGCATGACCGTCCGCGGCCACCCATCGTAGGCCTGCGGGAGGAAGACCTTGATCCCCTTGGCTGGAATCGTCGGCAGGGCCTTGTAGTCGGCGATCTTCCCCCGGAGCGTGTAGTTGGTGACGCGCTCCGCGAGCGCGGCGCCCGCGAGGCGGGTGGCCGCCAGGTCCTGATCGCGCTTCTCGTCCGCGCTGGCCACGGTGCTGGAGATATGGCCGAGGATGCGGTCGGCCTGCGTCGCGGTGACGGCGGGGGGCTGCTGACCCTCCGGCGCGACGATCGTCGCGGTCGGCGTCGGCGTCGGCGAGCCGCCGAACTGCGGCCAGGCGTCAGCCGAGCACCCGCTGAGAAGGAGCGCGGACACGGCCACGACGGGGATCGCCGCGAACGCCTTGCGACCGGAGACCGCTCGACGCGTGGTCGCTCGGCCGGCGCTGATCACGCCCTTGTCGCCGCCCTCGATCGCGATGTCGATGGGCTCGGTCTCCGGCAGCGGAGGCAGTGCCTTGCGGCGTGGGCCCCGGGAGCGCCGCGCGTGACGGATGCCCAGGATGTACAGGAACACACCGACGAGCATGAGGATGCCGCCGCCGACCATGAGGGGACCCGCCCACGGGGTGGAGGTCTCGAGCGGCCAGGTCACGGTGACGTCGGACGGGGCCGGTGCGGAACCGTCCGACGCGACGAGCACGCTCATCGTGGCGGGAAGGCGCAGCGGCTGCTCGAGCGTCCCGTCCTGCTGGAACTCGTCGAGCCACAGGTCGGAGTTGATCGGGCTGCGTGTGGAGTCGTCCCCGGAATCCGCGCTCCCACCCGTGCCACCTGCCGCGGCATCCGGCTCGACCACAGTCGTCGTCGTCTTGCCGTTCTTGGCGACCGTGACGTGGTTGTAGGTCGTATCCGCGAGCCACGCCGTCATGTCGGCGGTGCGCCCGTACGAGACGAAGATCGTCCCGTCTCCGTGCGCACGCAACGTCTGCGCTCCCGGCAGCTTGTTCAGGACGGCGCCGTCGATGAGGGTGTATGGCTCACTCTGCGTGGTCTTGATCGTGGCCGTCTCGCTCTTCGGCCCCTGGAACACGGTGCGCTGGGCGATCCCGGTCGCGATCATCAACGCGGCGAGCACGAAAGCCGCAACGGCCCACACGAAACGCACGAAAACATCCTCCTGGACCCGCGGGGGTGGCGACGGGCCGTCGACTCTCGACATTCCAGACTAGCGAAAACCACCTGAAAAGGCTCCGGGAGGGGTCGCTGTGACCCCCCGGCCGTTCCTAGGCGTATCCTGACGGGACACGACGACGAGCGAGAGGAGCCGCGATGAAGGTGCACAACCCGTTCCGGGTCGCCTTCCTGGCCACCCTCGGCGTCGGCCTGGGACTGCTGCTCATCGGAAGCGTCCAGACCCTCTCCACGATCCTGCTGTACGTGGGGACCGCGCTGTTCCTGGCGCTCGGGCTCGAGCCCGTCGTCGGCTTCCTCGAGCGTCGGAAGCTCCGCCGGTGGCTCGCCGTGCTCATCACGATCCTCGCGGTCCTCGCCGTGTTCGCCGGCATCGTCCTGCTGGTGGTTCCGATCATCGTGAGCCAGATCAGCCAGCTGGTCGAGGCGATCACCAAGTTCCTCCAGAGCACGTCGATCAAGGACGTGGAGAACTGGATCCACTCCGTGTTCCCCGCGATCCAGACCTCGTCGATCGACGACGCGATCTCCAACGCGCAGAAGTGGCTCCTGGACAATTGGGGTTCGATCACGGGCGGCGTCATCAACGTCGGCCTCGCCTTCTTCGCGGGTGTCAGCGGAGCGTTCATCGTGCTCATCCTGACCATCTACTTCACCGCATCCATCCCGTCGCTCAAGGTGGCGGTATATCAACTCGTTCCCGCGTCGAAGCGGTCGCGCTTCATCGACCTGGCCGAGCAGATCACCGATTCGGTCGGCTACTACGTCATGGGGCAAGTGAGCCTCGGAATCATCAACGGCATCCTCAGCGCGATAGTCCTCAGCGTGATCGGCGCGCCGTTTCCCGCTGTCCTGGCGGTCATCGCGTTCTTCTTCTCACTCATCCCGCTTGTCGGAACGTTGACGGGCTCGACGATCATCGTGCTGACCTGCCTGATCCCCGGGCTTGCTCCGAATGCGAACGCCTGGTGGATCGCCGCCATCTACTACTTGGCCTATATGCAGATCGAGGCCTACTTCATCTCGCCGCGCATCATGAACCGGGCCGTCTCGATCCCAGGAGCAGTGGTCGTCATCGCAGCCCTCGCCGGCGGCTCGCTCCTCGGCCTGCTCGGCGCTCTCATCGCGATCCCGGTGGCCGCGAGCATCCTGATCCTCTATCGGCAGGTGGTCATCCCGCGTCAGAACGAGCGGTGACGCACGTCACACCGCCTCGGGCCCGTCCCATTCGGTAGGGAGCGGCAGCGCATCGGGATTCACGGCAGCCACGATCTCGGTGAGCACCCGGCGCGTCTGCGTCTCACCCACCCACAGATGCCTTCCGCCTTCGACCGGGACGACGACCGCGTGCGGGATGAGCGAGAACCGTTCCTTCGCCTCCGCTGGCCGCAGGTAGTCGTCGAACTCGGGGACGACGGCGATGACGGGGCAGGATTCGCGTGACCACGCCGCCAGCTCCTCGTCGCTCGTCCGGTGCAGCGGGGGCGAGAGCAGGATCACGCCCTCGATGTCGTGGTCGCGCCCATACTTCAACGCGAGCTCGGTGCCGAACGACCAGCCGAGCAGCCAGGGCCGGGGCAGCTGGCGCCGGGTCACGAGATCCATGGCGGCCGCCACGTCGAACGCCTCCGCACGTCCGCCGTCGAACGCACCCTCACTGGTGCCTCGCGGCGAGGTCGTTCCGCGGGTATTGAACCGGAGGACGGCGAGATCCGCCAACGCAGGAAGGCGGGCGGCCGCCTTGCGGAGGATGTGAGAGTCCATGAACCCACCCGCGGTCGGCAGTGGGTGCAACGTGACGAGGGTCGCCACGGGCGGCCTTGTCGGCGGCAGCGCCAGCTCGCCGACGAGGCTGAGACCGTCCAGCGTGTGAAGCTCGATGTCTTCTCGGCGGGCGGGAAGGACGACGGGACCACGGATCTCCATGTGTTCAGAACACCTTCCAGCAGCCCGAGTGCCAGTGGCGTCTCGCGGACAGGTCGGCGGCGTCGCCGAGCACGCCGTCCGCGCGCCACACCACTACGTGGGCTGTGCCGGGCGGGATCACGCGGCCGCAGCCCGGGCAGAGGTACTCCTTCTGCGACTGCGTGGCGCTGACGGGCTGAATCGTCCACTCCACACCGCGGCGGAACTCCGAGCGCTTCCACCCGGCCAGCAGACGATCGAACGAGTCCTCACCCGTTGGATCCGGCCTGCGGCGATTCGACCGCGGCACGAGACGAGGTCTACCACCAGCCGTGGGAGATCCAGAACGCGTAGGCGCCGGCCCAGCCGCCGTAACGCCCGCTCGCGTAGCCGGACCCCCAACGGAGGTTGTCGACGGGGTTGTAGCCGTTGCCCGGCACCTTGCTGCACGGGAGAGCCTGCACGAGACCGCAGGCTCCCGACGACCTGTTGGTCGCATTGGGGTTCCAGCCGCTCTCACGCTTGACGATGTAGTCGACGTAGCCCCAGTCGCTCTGGGCGATACCCGCCGCGGCCATCCACTCCGCCGGAGAGCCGCCGCCGGTGTACACGAGGCGCGCAGCGGCCGAAAGGCCCGCGGACGCCTTCGAGGTGGTCGCCTTCACGACGGGCTTGGGCTTCGGCTTGACGTACACCGCGTAGCTGTCGCGACCGAGATCGGTCGGAGCAGCGTCCGCAGCCTGCGCCACGACGAGGGTCTGCGCGTCGTCGACCGTGCTCGCATAGAGGGTCACAGGTTCGGTGATCTCGGCGTTCGCACGCGTGGAGAAACCCGCACCGAGCGGTCCGACGTACGCGGCGCCGAGACCGAGAACGGCGAACGCGGCGAAGACGGAGACGACACCCTGCCGGCGCGACCAGCGCGGGCCGGGCGTGGCTTTCGACGCGCGGGACGCGGGCCCGGATCGCGGACGCATCGCGACTCCGGAAGGAGCGGACGCACGACGGAGCGAACGGCGGGATGCCTCGGGATTCATCTCGTAGCCGGAAGTCACAGTGCCCCGAGTCTACCGCGAGGCGCGGACGGCTGCCATCCGAGGACGCCCGCGTGTCAGCCGACGGCGAGCATGACCTCCACGACACCGTCGAGAAGTGCGTCCACCTGCGCCTCCCGGTACCCGCCCCGCTGCATCCGGAAAGCGACCGAACGCACCTGCTCGACGGTGACGGGCTCACCCGACGCCAGATAGCCCGCGATCTTGTCAGAGACGAGATCCACCTCGTCGATCCGATACCCGTAGCGGAGGAACCCCGCCCGTGCGAACCGCCGGCCGCGCGGGCGGTTCACGCGGTCGAGGATCTCCTGCGCCTCCTCGCGCGTCTTCTCGACCCAGACTCCCGCTCCCCCGGTCGACATGCTGTGCTCGCGCTCCCGTGCCGCGAAGGCGTCCTCCACGCGACCCAGCGCCGCATCGACCGCCGCGATTGCATACCCGTGGCGAACGAGAGGAAAGGCGGCCGTCCGCACGTCCTCAGCGGTCAGCGCATCGGTTGAATCGGCCTCGAACGCATCCCTGGCGCGCGCCAGGAAAGCATCGACCGCCCTCTTCTCGTAGCCCTTCGTCCGGCCCTGGGTCTCGGGGAACGCGGGGGGCTGGGGATCCGAGGTGGAGTCGGCGGGGGCTTCAGCGGAGGGAAGGGTCATCGTGTCACCAGGGGGGTCAAGAGGTAGTACAGGGCGAGGGCGGCCGGAGCCGAGAGGAGAATGGAGTCGAGACGATCGAGGACGCCCCCGTGGCCAGGAAGCCACGAGCTCATGTCCTTGATACCGAGGTCGCGCTTGATCATGGACTCGCCGAGGTCACCCACCGTCGCGGTGCCCAGGATGATGATCCCCAGGATCAGTCCCGTCCACACCGGGAGCTGCAAGAGCAGCCACGCCAGCAGCACTCCCGCGATCAGGGACGCCGCCGCCGCGCCCGCGAAACCCTCCCAGGTCTTCTTGGGACTGATCCGGGGGGCCATCGGATGCCGCCCGATCATGAGACCCGTCGCATACGCCCCCGTGTCGGCGGCGACCACGACGATGAGGAACGCCAGCACCCAGAACTCGCCACGCTCCTGTCGGAGCAGAACCACGCACAGGGCCGCCATGAACGGCACGTAGAGCTGCAGGAACCCCGCCACGAGGGCGTCATCGAGCACGTCCCCGTACCTGCGTCCGTCCCGCGCGACCATCTGCGCGACGAGGCGCCAGACGACGGTCACCGCCACCGCGGCGAACACCACCACCCAGAGGAGCCACATCTGCAGGAACCACGCCGACACGACCAGGACGGAGCCGAGGACGACCTGCGGGACCAGATCGACTCGGCGGCCGGAGCCCTGGAGGGCCCGGCCGAACTCGAACACGCCGAGGACGGCTGCACCCAGGGCGAAGACGACGAAGATCCACTTCCAGAAGATGAGTGAGACGACCACGGTGGCACCGATGGCCAGGCCGATGCCGATGGCGACGATCAGGTCGCGCCCCGTGCGCTCCTTGATGCGCTCGTTCGCCTGGTCGAACTCCGCCCGTGCGTGCGCGACCTGGTTCTCCAGCTCGCTTCGCGCGGAGCGCACGTGTGCCTGAAATGCCGCCGTGGTGGGGTCGGTCGGCGGCACCGGACCTGGTGCGGTCGGTGCCGTCGCGCCACGACGGCGACGCACACGTCGCTCGGGAAGGAGCGGCGCATCCTCGTCCGGGGCGTCCCCGCCGGGAAGATCAGTCATGGACTGTCCTCAGACCTCGAGCAGTTCGGCCTCTTTGCGCTTGAGCGCGTCGTCGATCGCGTCGACGTGGGCGCGGGTGAGGGCGTCGAGCTCCTTCTCGGCCCGACCCAGCTCGTCCTCGCCGATGTCGCTCTTGAGCGCGTCGAGGTCGTCCTTCGCCTTCCGGCGGATGCCCCGTACGTGCACCTTCGCGTCCTCGCCCTTCGACCGGACGAGCTTGACGAACTCCTTGCGGCGCTCCTCGGTGAGCTCGGGGAGGGTCACGCGCACGATGTTGCCGTCGTTCGTAGGGTTCGCCCCGAGGTTCGGCGTGTCGCGGATCGCCTGCTCGATCGCTTTCAGCGCGGACTTGTCGTAGGGGGTGATGACCAGTGTCCGCGCTTCGGGATTGTTCAGCGACGCGAGCTGCGCGAGCGGAGTCGGCGACCCGTAGTAGTCGACGGAGATCTTCTGGAACAGCTGGGGGTTGGCGCGGCCGGTGCGAACGGTGGCGAAGTCGTCCTTCGCCGCCTCCACGGCCCGGTCCATGCGGGTGGTGGCATCGGCCAAGACGTCCGCGATCACGGTCTCTCCATTCGCTCAGGCGTTCTCGACCAGTCTAGTCGGGCCGTGCGCGCAACTCCGGTCGCGAGGCTCAGACCGTGACGAGTGTGCCGATCTCTTGACCGATCAGGGCCTTGGTCACGTTGCCTGCGGGTTCCATCCCGAACACACGCATGTCCATCCCGTTGTCCATGCAGAGGCTGAATGCGGTCGAGTCGACGACCTTCAATCCGCGCTGCAGCGCGTCGAGATAGGTGATCCGATCGATCCGTGTGGCCGAGGCGTCCTTCTTCGGGTCCGCGGTGTACACGCCGTCCACCCCGTTCTTCGCGACCAGGACTTCGTTCGCGCCGATCTCGAGCGCACGCTGCGCCGCGACCGTGTCGGTCGAGAAGTACGGCAGGCCGGCACCGGCCCCGAAGATCACGACGCGTCCCTTCTCCAGGTGCCGCTGCGCGCGGCGGGGGATGTAGGGCTCCGCGACCTGCGTCATCGAGATCGCCGACTGGACCCGCGTCGCGGCTCCGGCCTGCTCCAGGAAGTCCTGGAGCGCCAAGGCGTTCATGACCGTCCCGAGCATGCCCATGTAGTCCGCACGACCACGATCCATGCCGCGTTGACTCAGCTCCGCTCCGCGGAAGAAGTTGCCGCCGCCGACGACGACGGCCACCTCGACACGATCGACGGCAACCGCGATCTCACGGGCGATCTGACTCACGACATCGGGATTGACCCCGAGCTGACCCCCTCCGAACGCCTCGCCGGACAGTTTCAACAGGACGCGGCGGCGTCCAGTGGCTTCATCGATCACGGTCATCCTCTCGTCGCGATCACACACTAGCGAAGGGCATGCGAAGGGCCCGCATCGTCATCCGATGCGGGCCCTTCGATCTGCTTACGCGCCGACCTTGAAACGCGCGAAGTCGGTCACCGTGATGCCGGCGTCCTTCGCGACCTGGGCGACGGAGAGCTTGTTGTCCTTCGCGTAGTCCTGGTCGAGCAGGGACACCTGCTTGAAGAACGCGTTCACCCGGCCCTCGACGATCTTCGGGAGCGCAGCCTCGGGCTTGCCCTCGTTGCGCGAGATCTCGGTGACGATCTGACGCTCCTTCTCGACATCCGCCTCGGGGACGTCGTCGCGGGAGAGGTACGACGGGTTCGCGAACGAGATGTGCTGCGCGATGCTGCGGGCCGTCTCGGCGTCGTCGCCCGAGTAGGCGACGACCACGCCGATCTGCGGAGGCAGGTCCTTGCTCGTCTTGTGCAGGTAGACCTCGAAGTGGTCGCCGGCGAGCGTGCGCACGCGACGGAGCTCGACCTTCTCGCCGATGATGGCGGCCTCGTCCGAGATGAGCTGCTCGACGGTCTGGCCGCCGGCGGGCGCGGCGAGAGCGTCCTCGACGGTGGATGCTCCGACCCCCGCAGCGGCGTCGGCCACCTTGTCAGCGAGCGCGATGAAGCGGTCGTTCTTCGCGACGAAGTCGGTCTCGCAGGCCAGCTCGACGAGCGTGACCTTGCCGTTCGCCTCGCGTGCGACGACGAGACCCTCGCTGGTGGAACGATCGGCGCGCTTGGCATTGCCCTTCGCGCCCTTGAGGCGAAGGATCTCGACGGCCTTCTCGACGTCGCCGTCGGCCTCTTCGAGTGCCTTCTTGGTGTCGACCATGCCCGTGCCGAGCTGCTCGCGCAGGGCCTTGATGTCGGCGATGGTGAAGTTTGCCATGGGTGGCGGCTCCTTGGTTGATGAGTTCTCGTGGAAGGCCCGGCGGAGCCGTCCGTGGACGGCCCCGCCGGGCACAGAATCTGTGTAGACGGTCTACTTGTCGGCGGCCTCGGCGGCGGCGACCTCTTCGGTCGTCTCACCCGACTCGGCGGCGATCGCCTCGTCGTGCGCCTCCGCACCGGCCGCGTCCGCGGCCGTCTCGGTCGCGGCCTCGCCCTCGAGCGCCTGCTCGTCGGCGATGAGCTCGTCCGCCTCGGCGCGCGCCTCCGATTCGTCCGCGACCTTCGCGGTCTCGGCGGACGACTGCTCCGGCGCTGCCTGCTCCAGCAGTTCGCGCTCCCACTCGGCGAGGGGCTCCGCAGCCTCCTCAGCGGCGTCGGCCGGCTGGTGGCGCTGGATGAGGCCCTCGGCCGCCGCGTCGGCGATGATGCGCGTGAGCAGCGACACCGAGCGGATGGCGTCGTCGTTGCCGGGGATGGGGTACTGGAACTCGTCCGGGTCGGCGTTCGTGTCGAGGATCCCGATCACGGGGATGCCCAGCTTCTTCGCCTCGTCGATCGCGAGGTGCTCGCGCTTCGCGTCGACGACCCACAGCGCGGAGGGCGTCTTCTGCAGGTTGCGGATGCCGCCGAGCGACTTGTGCAGCTTGTCGAGCTCGCGCTTCTTCAGCAGGAGCTCCTTCTTGGTGAAGCCGCTCTCCGACGGGTTCTCGTAGTCGAGCTCTTCGAGCTCCTTCATCCGCGAGAGGCGCTTGCTGACAGTGCTGAAGTTGGTGAGGAGGCCACCGAGCCAGCGCTGGTTGACGTAGGGCTGGCCGACGCGTGTGGCCTGCTCGGCGAGCACTTCCTGCGCCTGCTTCTTCGTCCCGACGAACAGGATCGTGCCACCGTGCGCGACCGTCTCCTTGACGAACTCGTAGGCCTTGTCGATGTACGACAGCGACTGCTGGAGGTCGATGATGTGGATGCCGCTGCGCTCTGTCAGGATGAAGCGCTTGACCTTCGGGTTCCACCGGCGGGTCTGGTGTCCGAAGTGGACGCCGCTGTCGAGCAGCTGGCGAATGGTGACGACGGCCATGGCCGTTCTCCTCTTCTCGACGCGCACACGCGTCGCTTGCGGTTTCTTCGTGCCGGACAGGGGTCCGGCCAGCCTGGTACCCGACACACGCCCGCTCTCAGCAGAACTGGAGACCGGTGGGAGTGTTGCCACGCGTCGAAATCGACTCGCTCAGGGCACGCGTAGTCACCCCGACGAACGAGGTGCACACCCAGTGTACCAGGCGAGCGGGGAACAGGCGGGAGTCGCGGACGCGTCACCGCCTCCTCCCCTCCCGTGGCGAACCGGCATCCGCGGCGGTCTTCTCCCCCGCGGTGTGCGCATCCGGTCGTCCGGGGCAGCTCCCTCCCGACCATGGGCTCATGAGATACCGACCACGGGCGGCGACCGGCTCCGCCTCCACTCCCGCGCGGGCGCACCGCCGCCTGTGGGCAGCAGTCCTCCTCTGCACCGCGATCGTCCAGATGAACGCCGGCACGGCCGCCGCGACCGCGATGGACCTCAGCGGCCCGTCGAGTTCCGCACCCGTGTCCCCGGATGCTCCGGGCTCGGCCTGGCAGTGGCCCATGACCGGTGCGCGCGTCGTCGCCCCTTTTTTCCGCGCACCCGCGCGTGCGTACGGACCCGGGCATCGCGGCATCGACCTCGCCGCCGAGGGGTCGCAGGACGTCCTCGCGCCCGCATCCGGCACCGTGGCGTTCGCGGGCAGCATCGCGGGTCGCGGAGTGGTGACGATCGACCATGGGGGCGGCCTGGTCAGCACGTTGGAGCCGATCACCGCCCGTGTGGCCGTGGGTGACCGCGTCGGTGCGGGCGACTCCGTGGGCCGGCTGTCCGTGGGCGGCCACGCCGAGCCCGGAACCCTCCATCTCGGTGCGCGGCGGCTCGGCGACTACATCGATCCACTCCTGCTCCTGGGCGCGGCCCGGCGGGCTGTGCTCCTCCCCTGCTGCGATCAGCCGGCTGGATGACGAGATGCGCGGTCGGGGCAGCGCGGTCGGCGAAGCCGCGTGAGCTCGTCGCCCGGCTCCGACGGGGACCTCCTGGATCGCGGAGAGCGCAGGAAGCGAGGGCGGTCAGCGCTCGGCGCGCGGGTGCGCGAGACGGTATGTCGCCAGCAGCCGCTCGCTCGACACGTGCGTGTAGATCTGGGTCGTGCCGAGACTCGCGTGCCCGAGGATCTCCTGAACGGTCCGCAGGTCCGCACCTCCGTCAAGCAGATGCGTGGCCGCGGAATGCCGCAGGGCGTGGGGGCCGACGCGTTCCGCGCCGACGATCGGCGCCAGAGTGCGCGAGACGAGCTCATACACCGCTCTGACGCCGATGCGGCCGCCGCGTGCTCCGAGCAGCAGTGCGGAGGGCGGTGACGCAGCGCGCGCGGCGAGGGCGGGCCGGCCGCGCACCACGTAGGCGTCCAGCGCCCGTGCGGCCGGGGCTCCGAACGGAACGACGCGCTCCCTCGATCCCTTGCCGAGGACGCGGGCGGCGCCGCGCTCGGAATCGAGATCAGCGATGTCGAGGCCGACCAGCTCCGACACACGGATTGCCGCCCCGTAGAGGAGCTCGAGAGCTGCGTGGTCACGCAAGGCGATCGGATCGCCCTCGGCAGCTGCCGCCGCCATGGAGGTCAGCATCTCCCTCAGCGGCTCGACCCCCGCCACCCGCGGGAGCGTGCGTCCGCGCTTCGGCGCGACGAGGCGGGCACTGCGATCCTCGGCGACGATCCCGCGCTCGGTGAGCCAGGCGAAGAACCCGTGCGCGGCCGCGGTGCGACGGGCGAGCGTCGAGCGCGCATCACCGCGGTTCGTCGCCCGCCACAACCACTCGCGGAGATGTTCGAGGTCGATGTCGCCGACGTCGAGATCAGGGAGCGACGTCGCGAGATCGGCGAGATCGGACCGATACGCCCGCACCGTCGCCGGAGAGAGGCGCCGCACATCGGCGAGGTGGCGCAGATACGCCGCAGTGGCCTCGTCCATCCGCATCTCCTCAGAATGCCTCGGGACCCGCCCCGGCCGTCGCGACGCGCCGCCAGCGGCCCGCCTCCGTGCAGACGGACCCCTCCAGCGCGAGAAGGCCCAGGTGCGCGACGATGTCATCCGGCGCCATCCCGCATCGACGTGCGATGTCGTCCACCTCCCGCCAGGCACGGAAGCTCAGGGCATCCGTCACTCTGGTGCGGTCGTCGGTCCGGGTCCGCGCGTCCCCGTGCGCATCTCCTGCTGACGAACCGACTCGCGTCACGAGGCCCAGCAGCTCGGCCGTGTCATCGGCGCTCGTGATGCAGCGCGCGTCGAACTCACGCAGCAGTCGATGGCAGCCCGCCGAGGCCGCACTCGTGACCGGACCCGGAACGGCGCCCAGCGGGCGACCCAATGCGGCCGCATGTCCTGCGGTGTTCAGCGAGCCGCTGCGCCAGCCCGCTTCCACCACGACCGTCGCGTCTGCGAGCGCCGCTATCAGGCGGTTCCGCTGAAGGAATCGCCACCGGGTGGGCGACGACCCGCACGGCACCTCGCTCGCGATCGCCCCCTGCGCCGCGATCTGCTCGAGCAGCCGGGTGTGGCCAGCGGGATACGCGCGGTCGACTCCACCCGCGAGCAGCGCGATCGTGGTGCCACCGACACCCAGGGCCGCTCGGTGAGCGGCGCCGTCGATCCCGTACGCCGCACCGGAAACCACCGACACTCCGCGCACGGCCAGTTCCGCGGCGATCTCGCCCGCGATGTGCTCACCGTAAGAGCTCGCGGCGCGGGCACCGACGAGAGCGACGAACGGCTCCCTCGCGGCGACCGCGGCGACAGAGCCCCTCACCCACAAGCACAGCGGCGCGTGCAGCCCGAGGTCGTCGAGCCGGTGCGGCCACTCCGCGTCGTCCGGCGTGAGCAGACGGGCCCCTGAGGTGCGCGCCGCGACGACGGCCGCCACCACGCGCGAATCGTCGAGACGAGGATGCCACCGCGCGAGGCCCCTGCGGAACTCCGACGCGGTCACTCCCAGCGCCTCCGCCGCGCGTGGATCGACCGTGTCGGCCGTGATCGCGCGAAGCGCCTGCTCTGATCCCCACCCGGTGACGAGAGCGCCGGCGATACTGTCGCCCGGCTCCACGAGGCAGCTCCAGACGATGGTGGCATAGCGACTCAGCGCGCTCCCCGTGCCGCCCCCGTCGGGCGAGACCTGCGCGACCAGCTCCCGTGCGCGGGAGGAGTCGAGCGTGAAGCGACTCACCCTCGGAGGCCCTTCTTCAGGTAGAGCGCCCGCCCGATGTCGTCGGATTCCAGACGCTCCCGTCCGGCGAGGTCGGCGATGGACCACGCCACGCGGAGAACGCGGTCGTATCCGCGCAGCGTGATCGCCCCGCGTTGCAACGCCGCATCGAGGGGGCGCCGTACAGAGGGAGCGGGAGCGCACGGCCCCTGCCTGAGCCACACTCCGGAGACCGCCGAGTTCGTGCGCCACGGGGTCTCGGTCAACCTCGCCGCCGCACGAGCGCGCGCGGTGCGTACCCGCTCGCGGGCGGAAGCGGTTGTGACGGCATCGACGTCTCCTCGCGTCCGCGCGACAGCTACGCGCGTCACGGACGATTCGATGTCGATCCGATCCAGCAATGGCCCGGATAGCCGGCCCAGGTAGCGCCTGATCGCCATCGGTGTGCAGATGCACTCCGCCCCTCTCACGCCGTGGTTTCCGCACGGGCACGGGTTCGTGGCGAGCACCAACTGGAACCGGGCGGGGAACGTCGCGACGAAGCCGGCGCGGTGGATCGTGATCGTCCCGCTTTCGAGCGGCTGACGCAGGGCATCCAGCGTTCCCCCGCTGTGCTCTCCCGCCTCGTCGAGGAACAGGACGCCCTCACTCGCCCGCGCGATCGCACCGGGTCGCACGACGCGGGAGCCGCCGCCAACCAGCGCTGCGATGCTGGCGCTGTGGTGCGGGGCCTCGAAGGGCGGCGTACGATCCAACCGCGTCACGGACTCTCCGCTCAGCGACCGGATGGACGCGACGGTCAATGCAGCCGCCTCGTCGAGCTCCGGCAGAATACCGGGCAGGCGTCGTGCGAGCATCGTCTTGCCCACACCCGGCGGTCCGGTCATCAGCAGATTGTGGCCTCCGGCGGCGGCGACGATCAGGGCTTCCACGGCGTCCTGTTGTCCGATGACGTCCGCGAGATCGGGCGTCGTCGGATCGGTCGGCGGTGCCGCCGTGGCCGGAGCGGTCGGGAGCTCAGGGTCGTCGACCTCGGCACCGTGCAGGCGCGCGACCTCTGCGAGGTGCGCTGCGGCGATGACCCGCACGCCCGACACGAGCTCCGCCTCGGCGCGATTCGCGACCGGAACGACGACTTGACGGATGCGCGCCTTGGCCGCCGCGAGCACGGCGGGGAGAATCCCGGGCACGGGGCGGAGCCGACCGTCCAGGCCGAGCTCGCCCAGGTGCGCGGTCTCGGCTACGGACGCGCGATCGAGGAGGCCGTCGGTGGCGAGCGCGGCGACGGCGATCGCGACATCGAATCCGGATCCGTGCTTCGGAAGACTCGCCGGTGAGAGGTTGACGGTGATGCGCCGTCGGGGCAGGGCGAGTGCGCAGTTCGCGCACGCGTTGTGCACACGCTGCACGGCCTCGCCGAGAGACTTGTCTGGGAGCCCGATGATCCGGAAGTCGGGGAGCTGGCGGGACAGGTCGGCTTCGACCTCCACCACAGCCCCTTCGAGGCCCACGAGGGCGACGGACCACGTCCGCGCGACACTCAACAGACGTCCTCGAGGTGATCGAGGCGGCCGGTACGGGGATCCGGCCCGGTGATGCCGATCAGGTCGACGCGCAATCGACGACCGATCGCGGATACGGGATGGTCCTGCCGCCACGCCAGCGCCAGCCGCCACAGTCTGTCGTACTTCCGGCGATCGACAGCGAACAGCGGGTCACCGAACGCGTCGTCGCTCCGGGTCTTGACCTCGACGACGACGATCGTCTCGGCGTCCCTCGCCACGAGGTCCAGCTCCCCTCGTCCCGATCGCCAGTTGCGGTCGACGATCTCGAATCCGAGGTCGGTGAGATAGGTCGCCGCGCGGCTTTCGCCCGCGCGGCCGAGGTCGTCCTTGGCAGCCATGAGAGCATGCTCGCCGACCGCGTCAGCTCATGAGCCGTCGCCTCGGGAGACGGTGGATCGATCCCGCCCTCCCACGAGCATCCTCACTCTGTGCAGGAAGCGGTGCGGATGCTCACGAGTCGAGGGAGAGCTCCTCGGGCAGGTGCAGGTCGCGCCGCTGCAGCTCCTCGACGTTGACATCCTTGAAGGTGAGGACCCGTACCGACTTCACGAAGCGGTCGGCGCGATAGATGTCCCACACCCAGACGTCGTTCATGGAGACTTCGAAATAGAAGTCGTGCTCGGTGTCCCGACGCACGACATTGACCTCATTCGCGAGATAGAAGCGCCGCTCCGTCTCGATCACATAGGCGAACTGCGACACGACGTCGCGGTACTCCTTGTAGAGCGCGAGCTCGAGCTCACGGTCGTAGTCCTCGAAGACGTCGTCATCCATGGTCTTTCCATCCTAGATCGCGGCACAGGTCGGATGCCCAGCCCGGCGGCAGTGCGCTCAGAAGAGGGTCGGAGCTTCGCCGATGGCCCAGGACGAGCGGTGGAGCGGGCTGAGGCCGTACGCCTTGATCGCCTCTCGGTGGTCGGGGCTCGCGTAACCCTTGTTGTGGACCCATCCATAGACGGGATGAGCGTCGTGGACCTCGACCATGTGGGTGTCTCGCGCAACCTTGGCGATCACGGACGCCGCCGCCGCGCTCGCACAGTCGCGGTCCGCCTTGATCAGCGGTCGCACCCGCAGGCCTGTCCCGCCTGCGGGGGTGATGTAGTCGTAGTTGCCGTCGAGGAGAACCACGGCATCCTCCGGCACGACGCCGGCGCCGCGGAGATCCGCGATCGCCCGCAGGGCGGCGAGTCCGAGTGCCCGCATGATGCCGACGTCGTCGATCTCCGCGGCACTCGACCAGCCCACGGCGCTCGCCTCGACCCAACGCGCCGCCCGCTCGGCCACGGCCGGGCGGCGGAGCTCCGGTACGAGCTTGGAGTCACGCAGTCCTTCGGGCACACGCTTGCGGGCGCGCGGTGCGTCGATCGCCACCGCTCCCACCGCCACGGGGCCCGCCAGGGCGCCGCGCCCGACTTCATCGCACGCGATGATGAGGGTGTGCTCACGCAGGAGTCTCCGCTCCACGGTGAGCCGCGGCTCGACGACGCTCACGGTGACGGTCCGGTCGGAGACGGCGACGGAACCCCGGCGAAGACGGAGTGGTGGAAGTCGATGGCTCCGAAGCGACTGAACGGCCACGTCACGAGGAAGGCCCGGCCGACGACGTTGGACATCGGGACGAAGCCCTTGCCGGGCTGGTCCTGGTTGTAACGGGAATCACGTGATCGATCGCGGTTGTCACCGAGGACCCAGAGCGAGTCCTTGGGGACCGTCACGTCGAAGGGGACGACCTGCGGGACGGTCTCGCCCGGCTGGAGCTTCAGGTACGAGCTCTCGTCGATGGGCACGCCGTTGACGGTGATCTGCCCGATCGCGTTGCAGCAGACGACATGGTCGCCGGGAAGTCCGATCACGCGCTTGATCAGATGATCGTCACTGTCCGGCGCCGCCAGACCGACCAGAGAGAGCAGCCACTCCCCTGCCTGCACAACGAACGGCCGCGTGTCGGGCGCAGCGGGCGGCAGCCAGCCGCCGGGATCGCGGAAGACGACGACGTCTCCCCGTTCGTATCCTCCGAAGCGCGGCGTGATCTCGTCGACCAGGATCCGGTCGTTGATCTGCAGCGTGTTCTCCATCGACCCGGACGGGATGTAGAAGGACCGCACCAGGAACGTCTTGACGAGGAAAGACACGAGGATCGCAACGAGGACGATCACGATCACATCGCGAACGAACGCCACCCACCCGCGCCTCCGCGGCGCGGTGGGGGCGGACCTGCGCGTCGCGGGGACTTCGTCGGCGGGTGCGGAGTGCTCGGTCGTCATTCAAGTCCTTCGAAGGGCGCGTCGGCAGTGGGCCGACACACTGTACAGCGTCGCATATTCTGACCGGCGAAGACGACGACGCCCCGGGCCATGGCCTCGGGGCGTCGCGAGCGGAAGCGCGTCAGCGGTCGCGCTTCTCCTTGATCTTCGCCTTCTTGCCGCGCAGGCTGCGCAGGTAGTACAGCTTGGCGCGACGGACATCGCCGCGGGTGACGACCTCGATGTGGTCGATCACGGGGCTGTGAACGGGGAAGGTGCGCTCGACACCCACCTGGAAGCTGATCTTGCGGACCGTGAACGTCTCGCGCACGCCGTCGCCCGAACGGCCGATGACGACGCCCTGGAAGACCTGGATGCGGGAGCGGTTGCCCTCGGTGATGTTGACGTGGACCTTGACGTTGTCGCCGGGCGCGAAGTCGGGGATGTCGGAGCGGAGCGAAGCCGCGTCGACGGCGTCGAGGATCTGCATGATCTTCTCTTCCTGCGGCCGCCACAGGTCGGACCGCGAAGTCGGTAGGAAAGGATGAGCGTGTCCGAAGCCATCGGCGAACCGTGTGGCGGACTCCCCTGAGGCAGAGCCGGTCAGGACACAATCATCCATTCTGGCACGGATGAAGACCGCCGCCAAAACGGCGGCGCTCGTCAGCGGCGCGTGGTGTCGGTCTCCGAGACGATGATCACCGCGTGGCGGCCACCGCCCGTCCCGTCCTGCGCCCCAGCCGGAGTGGGAGGCGGGATGTAGCCGAGGCCTTCGCTCGTGCGCAGGAGACGAAGCGGACGGGCCTCCCGCCAGAGCTGCCAGAGCTCCAGCCACACGAGGCCGACGCCGACGAAGACCGTGAGGATCATCACCGGCGCCCACCAGGACTGCGCGAAGAAACCGAGGGAGATCGTGAGTCCGTGCCAGACGGTGAACCCCGCGACATCCCACCATGAGACCGCACGGCGGGCGCGGACGGTGCCTCGCGCCCGCACGAGGAGCGCCAGGACCAGCTGCCCGACGAACACGGAGGGGATCGCCAGGAGCAGCACCCACAGGAACGCCCATCCCCCGGCGTTGAACACCCCCCAGCCGACGAGAAGCCACAGGGGCAGGAGGAAGGCGGCGGGAAAGAGCCAGCCGAAGAACGCGCGCCGGAGCCACATGCACCGATCGTACGGCGCACGGCTGATCGTGGGCTGTGGGATCCCGGCGTCGGCGCGCACCAGGGGCCGCTTCGTCGGTGAGAATGGAGGGAACGAGAGGAACACCATGATCGAACTGCGCACGCCGGCGGAGATCGAGGCGATGCGGCCCGCAGGGCGATTCGTCGCGGAGACCCTGGCCACGCTGCGCGACGAGACCAAGGTCGGGACGAATCTGCTGGCCATCGACCGCCGTACGCACGAGCTCATCAGGCGTGCGGGCGCCGAGTCCTGCTACATCGACTACCACCCCTCCTTCGGCGCGAGCGCCTTCGGCAAGGTGATCTGCACCTCTGTCAACGACGCCGTACTGCACGGCCTCCCCCACGACTACGCCCTGCGCGACGGCGACCTCGTGTCGCTGGATCTCGCGGTGTCGATCGACGGATGGGTCGCGGACTCCGCGATCTCCTTCGTCGTCGGCACGCCGCGTGAGGAGGACCTCGCGCTCATAGACACGACCGAGCGTGCCCTGGCCGCAGCGATCCAGGTCGCCGTGGTCGGCAACCGCATCGGCGACATCTCTTCCGCGATCGCCCAGGTCGCCCACGGCGCGGGCTACTCGATCAACACCGATTTCGGCGGTCACGGCGTCGGTCGAGTGATGCACGGGGATCCCCACGTCGCGAACGACGGGAAGCCCGGCCGCGGGTTCCCTCTTCGTGCGGGCCTGGTCGTCGCGCTCGAACCATGGTTCCTCGAGACGACCGACGAGCTCGTCACCGACCCTGACGGCTGGACCCTGCGCAGCGCCGACGGATCGCGCGGTGCGCACTCCGAGCACACCGTCGCCATCACGGAGGCCGGGCCGATCGTGCTGACCGACCGGTCCTTCCTCGGCGTGGACTGACCCGGGGTCAGCGCGCGTCGTCGCCGTCCTCGCCGTCGAGGAGATCGGGGCGACGCTCACGGGTGCGCTCGAGCTGCTGCTCTCGTCGCCATCGGGCGATCGCGCCGTGGTTCCCACTCAGGAGGACCGACGGCACCTCTCGGCCACGCCAGGTCGACGGCTTCGTGAACCCCGGGTACTCGAGCAGCCCGTCTTCGTGGGACTCCTCGACGAGGCTCTCCGGATTGCCGATGACGCCGGGCACCAGGCGTCCGATCGCCTCGATCATCGCCATCGTCGCGACCTCGCCGCCGTTGAGCACGTAATCACCGAGGCTGACCAGCCGGACCCGCCCGATGCTGCCCGCGTAGTCGAACACCCGCTCGTCGATCCCCTCGTAGCGGCCGCAGCCGAAGACGAGACGCTCCTCGCCCGCGAGCTCGCGTGCCATGGCCTGCGTGAACAGCACGCCTGCGGGCGACGGGAACAGGATGACCGGGTCGTGGGCGTCGACCGTGACGGCATCCAGCGCCTCGCCCCATGGCTCGGGCTTCATCACCATCCCCGCACCCCCGCCATAGGGCGTGTCGTCGACCGTCCGATGCCGATCGTGGGTCCACTCACGCAGATCGTGGACGCGGATGTCGAGCAGGCCTCTCCCCCGCGCGCGGCCGAGAAGCGACATCTCGAGCGGTTCGAAGTAGGTGGGGAAGATCGTGACGACGTCGATGCGCACGTCAGTCCTCCGCGGTGCGACCTTCTGAGGGCAGCGCCTCGTCCTCGGATTCCTCATCTGCCGCCAGGTCTTCGAACAGACCGTCCGGCGGGGTCACCACGACCCGGCCGGCGGCGACGTCGACGTCGGGGACGATGGCCTTGACGAACGGGACGAGGATCTCCCGCTCGCCGCTGCGGACGATGAGGAGGTCTTGCGCAGGCAGGTGGTCGACGCGGATGACGCGACCGACGGCCTCTTTTCCACGGATGACCTCGAGCCCGACGAGCTGGTGGTCGTACCACGCATCCTCTTCCGCGACCGCCGCCTCCTCGTCCTCGTCTATCCAGAGGATCGCGCGCACGAGCCCTTCGGCTGCTGTGCGGTCCTCGACGTCTTCCAGGAACACGACCGGGTGGGAGTTCATCCACTTGAACTCCCGAACCGTGACCGACTTGCCGTGCCACGGCGACGTGTCGGGCACCTGGAGCGTGAACGCCGCACCGGGGACGAACCGTCCGTCCGGATCGTCGGTGTAGAGCTCGAGTTTCAGTGCGCCCTTGAGCCCATGTGCCTTGACGAGCCTGCCCACTCGCAGCTGGGTCTTGGCGGGCTTCGACGCACCCTTCCTCGTCGACCCGGAGTCATGAGGCGCCGGTGCCGACGGATCGGTCTCGGCCATCTCAGTCGTCCGCGACATCGACACGGACGCGCCGGCCGTCCGCGAGAGCGGTGATCAGACTGCGCAGCGCCTTTGCGGTGCGGCCACCGCGCCCGATCACACGACCGCGGTCCTCGGGGTGGACGTGCACCTCGAGCACGTCGCCCCGAGCGGACGTGGACGAGTCGATCCGCACGTCGTCGGGGTGATCGACGATCCCCTTGATGACGTGCTCGAGCGCGGCGGCCAGCACCGTCTTACTCGGCGTCGGTCGCGGCGTCGGCCTCGTCGACCGCGGGCTCGGGCTCGGCCACCGGCTCGGCCTTCTTCTCCGCCTTGGGCTTGATGACCGACTTCTTCGACGAGTCGACCTCGAACTCGGTCTTGGTCTCCTTGGTCTTGACGGTGGAGACGGCGTTGGCGTCGCCCTTGAAGCGGCCCCAGTCACCGGTCAGCTTGAGCAGGGCGAGCACCTGCTCGGTCGGCTGCGCGCCGACGCTCAGCCAGTGCTGCGCGCGCTCGGAGTCGACCTCGATGAGCGACGGCTCCTCGGTCGGGTGGTACTTGCCGATCTCCTCGATCACGCGGCCGTCTCGCTTGGTGCGCGAGTCGGCGACGACGATGCGGTAGTACGGTGCGCGGATCTTTCCGAGGCGCTTGAGGCGGATCTTGACTGCCACGATTCTCCTGAATGTGTGTAGTGAGACGATGAACGTCGCCAGAAGCGTGGGGTGCACACCCGGCGGAAGCTCTGAGACGGAGCCGCACGCCGGATTAGAGGGTCGGGCGGAGCTCCAACGGTCAATTCTGCCAGATGACACGGGATGCCGCGAACCCGCGTGCCAGACTGAGCGGATGACGGTGAGTTTCGCCACATCCGCCCGATCGTCCGTCGGCCTCGAGTGGGAGATCATGCTCGCCGACGGCGCGAGCGGCGACCTCGTCCCCCGTGCTCCCGAGATCCTCGACGTCGTGTCCGACGCGACCGCCCTCGAGCGCTACACCGTGACCGGCGAGCTGCTGACGAACACGGTGGAGGTCACGAGCGGCATCGGCGACACGGTCGCCGCCGCTGTCGACGACATCGCGGACGCGATCGCCGCCGTCCGGACCGTCACGAACCCGCTCGGAGTCGAGCTCCTCTGCGCGGGGAGTCATCCCTTCGCGCAGTGGTACGACCAGCAGGTGACCGATAAGACCCGCTATCACAAGCTCATCGAGCGCACCCAGTGGTGGGGGCGGAACATGATGATCTGGGGCATCCACATCCACGTCGGCGTCGACGACGTGGAGAAGGTCTTCCCCCTCATCAACGCGCTCGCGATCTACCTCCCGCATCTGCAGGCACTGTCGGCATCGAGCCCGTTCTGGGCTGGAGAGCGCACGGGCTACGCATCCAACCGCGCGCTCGTCTTCCAGCAGCTTCCGACCGCCGGCCTTCCTTGGCCGCTTCAGGACTGGTCCGAGTTCGAGCGCTACATGGACGACATGGTTCGAACGGGCGTCATGGCCGACGCCACCGAGGTCCGGTGGGACATCCGTCCCGCGCCGAGGTGGGGGACCATCGAGGTCCGTGCCTGCGACGGGATGTCCACGCTGCCCGAGCTCGCGGCGGTCGCCTCCCTCGTGCAGGTCCTCGTCGAGCATTTCTCCCGCGCGCTCGACGAGGGCCGCACCATCCCGGCGCTTCCTCCGTGGTTCGTGCGGGAGAACAAGTGGCGGGCCGCCCGGTACGGCCTCGACGCGCGCGTGATCGTCGATGCCGACGGCACCCAGCGCGGCGTTCGCGACCATCTCGCCGAGACGATGGACGAGCTCACGGACGTGGCCGTCGAGTTGAAGTGCGCCCGCGAGTTCGCCGGCCTCAGCCGCATCCTCGATCAAGGTGCGAGCTACGCGCGTCAGCTCCTCGTCGCCGACGCCGCCGAGGGCGACCTCCGCGAGGTGGTGCAGCACCTCATCCGCGAGTTCCGCGCCGGACCGACGCTGCGCGAGCACCTCGCACAGCTCGGCCACAACTGAGACTGTGTACTTCGTTCGGATAGCGTCAGCACGACGTGGGTTGGCATTGTGCGCGCCTAGCGTTGTGGTGTGATGTTCCGGATGCGAGCGATGCGAGTGCGAGCGATATGGGCAGCGGCATGCGCCGTATGCTGCACGGTCCTCCTCGCGGGATGCGGGACGGCGGCTCCCGCATCCCATCCCGGCGCGCCAGCCGCTCGATCACCGGCGCCGTCGAACGCAACGGCGATCCCTGACCCGAGCGAGTCAGACGAGTCCACCTCCGGCACCGTCGCCGGTCTGGCGGTGGGAGTGGGCCAGGCACTGGGCGACAGCACGGACTCGCGTGCATCGCCGGCGCAGGGCCCTGTCGTCACGATCGGCGACTCGATCATGGCGGGCTATGGCCTGGCGACGGGGCAGGACTGGCCGACACTCCTGTCGGCAGCGGATGAGGTGCCGGTGACGAACCTGGGATGCAGCGGAGCGGGCTTCATCGCAGTGGGCGATTGCGGTACGGACTTCGAGGGCCTGATCGGTTCGGCGGTGATGGAGACCCCCTCGTTCATCATCGTGGAGGGATCTGACAACGACCAAGGGCAGACCTCGCAGGAGATCGCTCGAGCCACGCTGCACACGGTTCAGGAGCTGCATGCCGCGGCTCCGACCGCGCAGATCATCGGCCTGAGCACGTTGGGCGACTCCCCTGACGACGATCCCGACGAGATCACCGCGAGCTCGGCTGCCGTGCAGGCCGCGGTGGCCTCGGTCGGAGGACTGTACCTGGACATCGGTCAGCCGTTGCGGGGACAGGCCGACCTGCTCCAGTCAGATCAGGAGCACCCCACCATCGACGGCCAGCGAGTGCTGCTGCAGACCGTGAGCCAGGCGCTCGCCGACGCCGGGATCAGCCTCTGAACCCGGTCTCCGTTCTGTCGGAGTAGCGCCGCCGGCCGATCAGGACGGCAGGTCAGCGATTGCCGAGCAGCTTCTGCAGCTCCGCGAGGTCCTTCTCGGACGGTGCGCCCGCTGTGGTCGGAGCGCCGAGGCCGAACCCCGAACCGGTCGGTGCCGCGGGTGCCGATGCCGCGATGCCCGCGTTCTCCGCAGCGCGCTTGGCCGGGTTCCCCGAACGCGAACCGTTGCGCGACTTCGGCTGCTTCCCGCGCTTGGAGGATGCCCCCGGTCGCCCACCGCCGGCCACGGGACCCATGCCGGGGATGTTCGGCATGCCGCCGCGGGCGACGGTCTTCATCATCTTCGCGGCCTGGTCGAACCGCTGAACGAGCTGGTTGACGTCCGTGACCGTCATCCCGGAGCCGCGGGCGATGCGCAGCCGTCGAGACCCGTTCAGCACCTTGGGATTGCGACGCTCACCGGGAGTCATGGAGCGGATGATCGCCTCCGTCCGGTCGATCTCGCGCTCGTCGAAGTCCTCGATCTGCTGCTTCATCTGGCCCATGCCCGGCAGCATGCCGAGCATCTTCTTCATCGAGCCCATCTTGCGGAACTGCTGCATCTGCTCGAGGAAGTCCTCGAGCGTGAACTGCTCGGTCGCGATCTTCTCGGCGACCTTGCGCGCCTCCTCCTCGTCGAACGCGGACTGCGCCTGCTCGATGAGCGTGAGGATGTCGCCGAGGTCGAGGATGCGGCTGGCCATGCGGTCGGGGTGGAACGGCTCCAGGTCGTCCAGCCCCTCGCCGGTGGACGCGAAGATGATCGGCCGGCCCGTGATCGACGCGACCGAGAGCGCCGCACCGCCGCGGGCGTCGCCGTCGAGCTTCGACAGCACGACGCCGGTGAAGTCGACGCCGTCCTGGAAGGCCCTTGCCGTGTTGACGGCGTCCTGGCCGATCATCGCGTCGATGACGAACAGCACCTCGTCCGGATCGATCGCGGCACGGATGTCGGCGGCCTGCTTCATGAGCTCGGCGTCGACGCCGAGCCGGCCGGCGGTGTCGATGATGACGATGTCGTGCTGCTGGCGTCGTGCGGCGTCGACGCCGTCGCGGGCGACGCGCACGGGGTCGCCGACGCCGTTTCCGGGCTCCGGTGCGTAGATGGCCGCACCCGCCTGCTGCGCGACGACCTGGAGCTGATTCACCGCGTTCGGCCGCTGCAGGTCGGCAGCCACGAGGAGCGGGGTGTGTCCGTCCTTCTCCAGCATCTTCGCGAGCTTGCCCGCGAACGTCGTCTTCCCGGATCCCTGGAGGCCCGCGAGCATGATCACCGTGGGCGGGTTCTTGGCGAACTGCAGGCGGCGCTGTTGACCGCCGAGGATGCCGACGAGCTCCTCGTTGACGATCTGCACGACCTGCTGCGCGGGATTGAGCGCGCGGTTCACCTCGTCGCCCAGCGCGCGCTCGCGCACCTTGGCGGTGAAGTCCTTGACCACGGGCAGCGCGACGTCGGCGTCGAGCAGGGCACGACGGATCTCGCGCACGGTGCCGTCGACATCGGCCGGACTCAGCTTCCCCTTCGTGCGGAGGTTGCGGAAGGTCTCGGTGAGCCGGTCGGAGAGGGTGCCGAAAGTAGCCATGATCCGACGATTCTACCGGCGCGGGAGCGCGCGGCCGGTCGTCGCCTCACGCTTCGCCGTCGGTCCCGAGCTCCTGGAACAGCGTGATCTGCAGCCCGCCCGCTCCCCGCAGGCGCGCGTTGAGCGAGTTCCACGGGGTCACCCGGGCGGATGCCTCGACCCCTGCGCCGGCATCGACGAGCCGATCCACCATCGCCGCTGCGTCGTCGACCTCCAGGCCGACCCGCAACGGGTCACTGCGGCCGCCGTCGGTCTCGACCCGGTCGATGAACGCCACCTGCGCGGCATTGGCGAGCTCCAGCGTGGCTCGCCCGGCGTCCAGGATCGCCACCCGCGCCCCGCCGTCCGCCTGGAACGCCCCTGACTGGTGCATCCCCGCCGCATCGCGGTAGAACGCGAGGGCGCCGTCGACATCGTCGACCGCGACGACGAGTCGCAGCTGGCGCACGCGGCCCTCGAGCTGCGGGACGGCGGCGAGGGCACGGTCGAGGAGGGTCGCCAGGTCGGTCCGGCCCGGGCCAGAGTTCGCCCAGGCCCATACTGCGGCGAGCACGGCGCCCGCTGCGGCGGCGCCGTGGACGTCGGCCTCCAGACTCGGCGTGCCCGAGCGAACGACGCGGTCCGCGACCGCCCGCGCGATGCGCGCGTGACGGAGGGCGCGGTCCCGCTCGAGCTCCTCGGCCGCGCCCATCGTCTCCGCGTTCGCGATCGCGAGCGCCAGACTGTCCGGGGCGAGCCCGACACCGATGCCGAGGAGAGCGCTGCGGACGGGCTCGTGGTCGCCTGCCAGGGCTCCGACTGCCGACGCGACGCGCTCATCGAACCCGCCCCACAGCACGTCCGCCTTCGTCGAGAAGTAGTTGAAGAAGCTGGACCTGCTCACGCCGGCGCGCGTGGCGATGTCGGCGATCGAGGTGTGCTCGTACCCCTGTTCGAGAAAGAGCTCGCAGGCGGCATCCGCGATGGTCTCGCGGGATGAGGACTTCGGCCTACCCGCGCGCGAATCCATGGCCGGCGACATGGAGTCCACGATAGAGGGCGCCTCGAGCTCGGCGTCCGCGTATTATTGGACCGGATCTAGAAATACCCCCGAGGAGGCCCCGTGCTGGACATCGTGAACGCCGGGCTCGCACCCGCCTTCGTTCCCTATCACGACGGATGGGCGCTGCAGCGCCGTATCCACGCCGAGGTCGTGGCGGGCTCCCGCCCGGACACGCTCATCCTCCTCGAGCACGAAGCGGTGTACACCGCCGGCAAGCGCACGGAGCCCCAGGAGCGGCCGCAGGACGGAACCCCGGTCGTCGACGTGGACCGGGGCGGCAAGATCACCTGGCACGGACCGGGTCAGCTCGTCGGCTACCCCATCGTGCGCCTGCCGGAGCCGATCGATGTGGTGGCCCACGTCCGGAGGATCGAGCGACTGCTCATCGACGCGCTCGGCGCGCACGGCGTCGAGGGTTACCAGGTGCCGGGGCGCAGCGGCGTGTGGGTGCGGCGTCCGCTCTCGGAGGACAAGGTGGCGGCTATCGGCGTGCGGGTGGAGCGGGGCGTGACGATGCACGGCTTCGCGGTCAACTGCGACAACACGCTTGCCGGCTTCCGTGGCATCATCCCGTGCGGGATCACCGATGCCGGGGTGACCACGGTCAGCGAGATCGTCGGCGACGACGTGGCCCCCCGCGACATCCTCGACACGGTCACGAGGGCGTTCGAGGCCGAGTACGCCGGAGTCGGGGCGTGAGCGCCGTTCCGGAGGGTCGCCGGCTCCTGCGCCTCGAGGTGCGCAACGCGCAGACGCCGATCGAGCGCAAGCCGGAATGGATCAAGACCAAGGCGAAGATGGGACCGGAGTACACCGCGCTCCACGACCTGGTGAAGGACGAGGGGCTGCACACCGTCTGCCAGGAGGCCGGCTGCCCGAACATCTACGAGTGCTGGGAGGATCGTGAGGCGACGTTCCTCATCGGCGGCTCGCAGTGCACCCGGCGGTGCGACTTCTGCCAGATCGACACGGGGAAGCCCGCGGACTACGACACCGACGAGCCGCGGCGGGTGGCCGAGAGCGTACAGCGGATGCGCCTCCGTTACGCCACGGTGACCGGCGTCGCGCGCGACGACCTCCCCGACGAGGGCGCGTGGCTCCACGCCGAGACCGTCCGGCGGATCCACGCGGACAACCCGGGGACGGGCGTGGAGATCCTCGCCACCGACTTCAGCGGCAACCGCGCTCTGCTGGCCGAGGTCTTCGATTCCCGGCCCGAGGTGTTCGCGCACAACGTCGAGACGGTCCCCCGCATCTTCAAGCGCATCCGTCCCGCGTTCCGCTACGACCGCTCGCTCGGGGTGCTGACGACGGCCCGCGAGGCGGGGCTGATCACGAAGTCCAACCTGATCCTCGGCATGGGCGAGGAGCCCGAGGAGGTCATCGGCGCGCTGCACGACCTGCACGACGCCGGCACGGACATCATCACGATCACGCAGTACCTGCGGCCGACCCCGCGGCATCTCCCCGTCGCGCGCTGGGTCAAGCCGGACGAGTTCGTCGCGTTCAAGGAGGAAGCCGAGCGAATCGGATTCCTCGGGGTCCTCGCCGGCCCTCTCGTCCGCTCGTCCTACCGCGCGGGCAGGCTCTGGGCTCAGTCGATGGTCTCCAAGGGACGCGACATCCCCGAGGACCTCGCCCACCTCGCCGCCGACATCGCAAGGCCCGAGCTCGGATTCGCCCAGGCCGTCTGAGGACCGGCGGTCAGTCCGCGCTCGTCACCGACTGGACCTCGCCCTCGGAATCGAGGTTGACGAGCAGCACGTCGTCGGTCGAGTCCGGGTCGAGGGCGTACTCGAGCACGGCGAAGGGGTCGGAACCGCCGTGCTCATCGGCGAGGATCGTCATGCTCATGAGCTGCAGGGAGCGGATGACGTCGACCTGCACGTCGCCGGAGACGTCCACGAGCAGGTCGGTCAGCTCGTCCCCGAGCGCCTCCTGCTGCTGCAGGATGTACTCGATCACCTCGCTCGTGCGATCGTCGAGCTCGGACACCATCGCGTTGCGCGCGGTCCGGTCGATCGCCTCGAGCGAGGAGATCATCGACGCCGCGACGTCGAGCGCCGCCTGCGACACGTCATCCTGATCCGGGGCGGTCAGATCGACCGTGACGGCCTGATCTCCCAGTTCGATGTTCTCGGACCAGAAGATCGAACCGTCGGGCCCCGACTCGAGGAGCCCGAAGAAGTCGTGTTCGATCGCCATGGCCCTATGAAACCAGCCGTGGGACGGATACGGTAGCCCGCGTCATCAGTCGACCAGGGACGCGGCGAAGACGTGCGGGGTGAAGCCCGTCAGGTCGCCGATCCCCTCCCCTTGACCGAGGAGTTTCACGGGGATGCCGGTGCGCTCCTGCACGGCGAGGACGAATCCGCCCTTCGCCGAACCGTCGAGCTTCGTCAGCACGAGCCCGGTCACGCCGGCGTGCTCGAGGAACGCCTGCGCCTGCATGACCCCGTTCTGGCCCGTCGTCGCATCGAGCACGAGCAGCACCTCGCTGATCGGGGCCTGCTTCTCGATGACCCGGCGGATCTTCGTCAGCTCATCCATGAGGCCGCCCTTGGTGTGCAGGCGGCCGGCGGTGTCCACGAGGACGATCTCGGTCCCGGTCCGCAGGGCGTAGTCGATCGTCTGGAATGCGACCGAGGCCGGGTCCTGACCCTCCTGCTGCGGTCGCACGATGGCGGCGCCACCGCGCTCCGCCCACGTGGCGAGCTGATCGACCGCGGCCGCCCGGAACGTGTCGGCCGCGCCGACCACGACGGAGCGACCGTACCGCTGGAGGAACTTCGCGAACTTCCCGATCGTGGTCGTTTTGCCCACGCCGTTGACGCCGACGACGAGCACGACGGCCGGCCGCTCGGTCAACCGCAGGGTGGTGTCGAACTTCGCGAAGTGCTCCTCCAGCGTCTCCTTGAGCATGCGCTGCAGATCGCGGGGATCGGTCGTGCGGTAGCGCTCGACCTTCTCGCGCAGTTCGTCGACGATCCGCTCGGTGATGTCCGGGCCGAAATCGGCGGTGAGGAGTGCCGTCTCCAGGTCCTCCCACGTCGTCTCGTCGATCGTGGGTCTCACGAACATGCCGCGCAGCGCGCGACCGAGCGACCAGGAGCTCTCTGCCATGCTTTCCAGCCTACGGGGCCGCGCGCGGCACCGGCCTCCGTGGGGTGCGAACGTCGGGACCCGTCGGTACCGTGTCCGTACCGCACCGAAGGAGCCGCCGTGACGCACGACATCCCGTCAGAGCTCGACCGCCTGCGCACGACGCTGCGCGGCACACTGCTCACCGCTGCCGATCCCGGGTGGGACGCGGCACGGGCACCCTGGAACCTGTCCGTCGATCAGCATCCGCGCGCGATCGTCACACCGTTGGACGTCGAGGACGTCCGGGCGGTCCTCGCGACCGCGCGGACGACCGGGCTCGCGGTGACCGTGCAGCCGCACGGCCACGGCGCGGCCGACGCGCTCCACGACGTCATCCTTGTCCGACCCACGCGCTTCGACGAGCTCTCGATCGACGTCGGGGCGCGGACGGCGCGCGTCGGCGCGGGTGTCGACTGGGGACGGATGCTCGCCGCGCTGGACGGCACCGGGCTGGTGGCTCTCGCGGGGAGCAACTCCGAAGTGAGCGTCGTGGGCTACTCCCTCGCCGGAGGCCACTCCGGGTTCGGCCGCGCATTCGGGCTCGCGTCGAACGCCGTCCAGGCGATCGACCTCCTGACGGCCGACGGCACCCTCACCCGCGTCGACGCGGTCTCGGACCCCGACCTCTTCTGGGCGCTGCGTGGCGGCGGCGGCCTCTTCGGCATCGTGACCGCCGTGGAGTTCCGGCTCTTCCCCCTGCCGAGCACGGACGGGCTCCTGTACGGCGGCAAGCTGACCTTCCCCGGCGCCGCGGCGAGATCCGTCCTCGCCGCCATGTCGGAGGTCGTCCCCCACCTGCCCGACGAGGTGAGCGTCGCGGGGGGCATGGTGCATCTCCCCGATGCTGCGTTCGTCCCCGAGCCGCTGCGCGGGACGACGCTCGCGTCGGTGGATGTCATCTCGCTCCTCGACCGCGACATCACGGAACGCCTTATCGAACCGGTGCGCACCGCGGGGGACGCGATCGCCGACACGATCGGATCCTTCCCCGTCGGACGCCTGCCCGAGGTCGCGGCGGAGCCGGTCGCACCGGTGGCGGCGATCGATCACGGCCTGCTCCTCCGGACGATCGAGCCGGCAGCGATCGACGCCCTGGTCGACGGATTCGACCGCGGCATTCCTCTCGGGCTCTCGCTGCTGCAGATCCGTCCGCTGGGGGGCGCCATCGCCCGCGGCTCCTCGAGCGACGGCGTCGCGGGCCGCGTCGGCGGAGCCGCCTTGGTCGGCGTCAGCGTCGTGGGAGCCGGACCGGGGATGGATCGCGACCGTGCCGCCCAGGCGATCGACGCAGTCCTCGAGCCGGTGCGCGACTTCGAGGGACGCGGGATCGTGGCCACCTTCCTCAGCGCCGGCGACGATCTGGGGCGCGCCTACGACACTGCCGCCATCGCACGGCTGCGTACGGTGAAGGATCGTGTCGACCCCGATGGCATGATGCGGAGCAACAGGATGCTTCCGCGCGAGGGAGAGCCGGCGGACGACGGCGAGGGCTAGTTCGCGACGCGCTCGCGCACCCGCTGACCGACGACCGCGGAGACGCCGTCCTGTCTCATCGAGACACCGTAGAGCGCGTCGGCGATCTCCATCGTGCGCTTCTGGTGGGTGATCACGATGAGCTGGCTGCTCGCGCGCAGCTGCTCGAACACACCGAGCAGGCGACCGAGATTGGCGTCGTCCAGGGCGGCCTCGACCTCGTCGAGGATGTAGAACGGACTGGGACGCGCCTTGAAGATCGCCGTCAACAGTGCGACCGCGGCGAGCGACCGCTCACCGCCGGAGAGCAGCGACAGCCGCTCGATCTTCTTGCCCACCGGCCGAACAGCGACCTCGATGCCCGTCGTCAGCGGGTTGTCGGGGTCCGTGAGCGAGATGCTGCCGGTCCCACCGGGGAACAGGATCGGGAACACCTCGCCGAATGCGACACGCGTGTCTTCGAACGCGTCGAGGAAGATCGTCTGCATCCGCTCGTCGAGCTCTTCGATGATGGTGAGCAAGTCCTTGCGGGTCTGTGTCAGGTCGGCCAGCTGCTCGGTGAGGAACGCGTGGCGCTGCTCCAGCGCCTCGAACTCCTCGAGGGCGAGGGGGTTCACCCGTCCGAGCTGGGCGAGCTTGCGCTCGGCGTCCTGCAACCGTCGCAGTTGCGCCGCGCGGTCGAACGCGGACGGCTCGGCGTCCTCACTCTCCCCGGGAATCAGCTGGTCAGGGCCGTATTCCGAAACGAGAATATCCTCCTCGAGCGCGAGTTCGGACTGCACCCGCTCCAGGAGACTGCTCACATGGAGACGCTTCTCGTGGATCTGCATCTCGAGCCCGTGGACACTCTCGGTCAGCCGCGCGAGCCGCTCCCGCACTGTGGCGTCTTCCGCGCGGAGCTCTGCGAGCTCGGCAGTGAGTGCAGTCCGCGCCGACTCGGCCGCCGCGAGCGCGAGCCGCGCCTCGCTGACCGAGCGATCCACGGAGTCGAGCAGTGGTGGGATGCGCTCGACCACGCCCGCGGCGATGTCCCGCTGCGCACGGCGGAGAACGGCCCGGCGAGCGGACTCCGCGGCCGCAGCCTTCTCTCGCTCGCGTTGTCTCTCGAGACCGGTGACACGCCCCTCCTCGGCACGGATGCGCTCGCGAAGGGTCTCGACATCGAGGCGCGCGCGCATCTCCGCATCCCGTGCTCCCTCCAGCGCTTCGAGCATCCCGTCCCGCGCCGATGCATCGAGGATCGGACGCGGAGCCTCGAGCGCGCCGGTGAGCTGATCCTCCGCAGATCGGGACGCGGCCTCCGCCTCCTCGACAGCGGCCTGCGCCTGCGAAAGGGTGGCAGCGAGACGATCGCACTCCGCGGCCGCCGCTTCGTGGCGCACGGTCGCACGGTTCACGTGCTCCGCGTGCGCCGCGAGAGCGGCATCGTGCCCGCGCAGCGTCTCGAGGGCGGTCTTGGTCCGGTGGCGCGCGGTCTCGAGGTCGCGGACGCGATCGGCGAGTGCCTCGCGAAGGGAGTCGCCGACCACCGCCACCTCCGCGAGGCGTTCGGCGGCTGCGTCCCGCTCCGCGGCGAGTTCCAGCCGCGACCGGCCCTGCCCGGATCCCGCGCGCACCGTGAACGGCGTCACAACCTCCCCGGAGCGCGTCACCACGGTGATCGTGGGCCCCTCCCGCATCGACGCGAGAGCGGTGAACGCGGCGTCCAGATCGTCGGCGACGGCCACCGACGAGAGCAGGCCGATGACACCCGTAGGGGCCGTGACGACATCCGCGGCGGCGACGAGCCCTGCGGGCAGTCCCTGTGGCGGCGGCACCGCAGCATCCGACGCGGCTATCGCGATGTCCACCACGCCGAAGTCTCCGCTGCGGGCGGCGTGCGCCGCAGCGGCCGCGTGGTCACGCGAGTCCACGAGGACGCCTTCGGCGAGAGGGCCGAGAGCCGCGGCGATGGCGGCCTCGAAACCCGCCTGTACCTGGATGGCGTCCCCCACCAGTCCGCGCACCCCCGCACCGCCCCGCGCGACGAGTTCCGTCGCACCGTTGCGGACGTCGAGCGCCCGACCGAGTGCGGCCACCTGCGCGGTGAGAGCCTCCCCCTCGCGCTCCGCCGCGTGGAGCCGCTCGCGCAGACCCCCGACGGCCACCTCCGTCTCGTTCGCCTCGCGCTGGCTTCGCTCGTAGGCGGCCGAGTACTCCGCCGAGCTGCCCTCCGGGACGAGCTCGGGATCCAACCCCGCCAGTTCGGCCTCGGCCTCTGCCCGGCGGACGAGGGCGGAATCCAGCGCGGACTGCTGCCGGGCGACGGCCGTCCGCACCGCCGCGAGAGCGGATGCAGCGGCCTCCGCCGAGCCGCGCAGGGCCGTGATCCGCATGTCGTGCTCGGAGACGAGCGCGCTCTGCGCGGCGATGTCGACGTCGAGCGCGTCGAGCTCGGCCCGAGCCCGGAGGACGTCGCGACCGGCAGCGGCCGCTGCATCCTGGGCCGTGTCCAGACCGGAGGCGATCTCGTCGATTCCCGCGCGGGCCTCGTCGATCATCGCCTGCGTGACCGTCTGCTGCGGCAGGAGCGCCTCGTCGTCTGCACCCAGCAGTGCGAGGCGCTGCCCGGCCAGCGTGTAGAGCCCGCGCAGCCGCTCCTGGACCTGTTCGAGCGCGAAGGCCACCCGCCGCGCCTCGTCGACCGCTTCGGTGCGCTGATCGGCTTCAAGCCGATCGATCCGGGTTTTGAGGCCCTCCGCCCGATCCTGCAGCACCATGCGTTCGTCGTGACGATCGTGCTCGCTCTGCGCGTGCGCCGCGAGTTCGACGCGGAGGGCGACGAGCTCATCGGCGAAGAGACGCGCCTTGGCGTCGCGCACGACGGCGGCGATCGTCGCCGCCTCTCGTGCGATCTCCGCCTGTCGGCCGAGCGGCTTCAGCTGACGACGCAGTTCGCCGGCGAGGTCGCTCAGGCGCATGAGGTTCGTCTCCATCGCCTCCAGCTTGCGGAGCGTCTTCTCCTTGCGTCGGCGGTGCTTCAGGATCCCGGCGGCCTCCTCGATGAAGCCGCGCCGTTCCTCGGGACTCGCCTGCAGGACGGTGTCGAGGCGGCCCTGCCCGACGATGACGTGCATCTCCCGGCCGAGGCCCGAGTCGCTGAGCAGCTCCTGGACGTCCAGCAGCCGGCACGTGTCGCCGTTGATCGCGTACTCGCTCGACCCGTTGCGGAACAGCGTCCGGCTGATCGTCACCTCGGCGTACTCGATGGGGAGGACGCCGTCGGCGTTGTCGATCGTGAGCTGCACCTCCGCACGGCCGAGAGGGCCGCGCGTCGAGGTGCCGGCGAAGATGACGTCCTCCATCTTGCCGCCGCGCAGCGTCTTCGCCCCCTGCTCGCCCATGACCCATGCCAGCGCGTCGACGACGTTGGACTTCCCGGAGCCGTTCGGTCCGACGATCGCGGTGACGCCGGGTTCGAAGGCGAACGTGGTGGGCTGCGCGAACGACTTGAACCCCTTGAGCGTCACGCTCTTCAGGTGCATGGAAGCGCCTTTCCACCCGGGTCGATCAACCGCATACGCTACCGGAGATCCCGCCCCGACTCGTGGCGCCGAGCCGCGGCCCCCGGCATCCGCCCAGACCGACACGCCCGGAATCCGGCCGATTCTGGGAGTTCGCTTGACGCGCGCCCCGTCCTCGGGATAGTGTCACTGATCGCGTCTGGAGTTGAGAGGAGGTCACCATGATGCTGAACATCACATTCGGTTGCGAGCGCAACCCCATCGTCGCGTTCCGCGGCTTCGCACGGGTGACCGGATCCTCCGGCGCTGTCTCGCGCACGGCCGGCTGAGCGCCGCAGGGGAGGACTCCGTCCTCAGCCCGGTGTCTGCCGCCCTCGGGGCGTGATCCCGTCACCGCGTGTTCCCCCCGTCGAGCATCCCTCGATCGTCGCCTTCGGCGACCGTGCGCCCGGGCACACTGCCTCCGGGAAACCATCCACCACACTCGGAAAGAGACCATCATGCATGCCATGCTGACGCCCGTCCGGTCTCTGCACCAGGACAGGCACTTCGACGTCGACGCTCTCGACGCCCGCACGCGTCTCTCGCTCGTCGACCGCATCTCGCTGCGGATCGGTCTGCGACTGATGCTCCGTGCGGAGCGCATCGTCGCCCGATGTCGCGACCACGCCGCGCGGAACCTCACGCTCGCGAACGCTCGGACGATCCGGGCCCGTGAGCGAGACGTCGAGAACGCGGCGCTCATCCCGCTGTTCCGATGAACCATCCGGGTGGGTCCCCTCACGGGGACCCACCCCTCGCCTCAGAGAGGACGACATGTCTCCGTCCCCCGCCGGGCTCGAGCTCCGGCCCCTTCCGTTCCCCGTCTCCGTCGACGCACCCGACGCGGGCGATTTCCTCGAGATGGTCCGCGTGCGCAACGAGGTCTACCGGGAGATCAACGGGCACGACGACGAGAGCGTCGAGCCGGCCGAGCTCCTGCCGATGCTGCGACGACAGGACTACGAGATCCAGCTCTTCTGGATCGTGATCCTGGACGACGAGGTCGTCGGCAGGGTCGCGGTCGACCTGCCCCGCGAAGAGGGCTCCCGGGTCGCCTTCTGGCGGATCGAGCTCTTGCGCCGCGTGTGGAGCCGTGGGATCGGCACCGCCGCATACGACCTGGTCGAGGCGACGACCCGCGAGCACGGCCGCACCGTCCTGCAATCCTGGGCGGCGCATCCGGATGCCCCCGGGCCGAGGCTGGAGCCTCCGACCGGCTTCGGCAACATCCCCGTCGACCACGCGGCGCGGTTCTATCTCGCCCGCGGCTATTCGCTGGAGCAGATCGAACGCAACAGCGCTCTCGACCTGACGCCCCAGGTCCTCGCACACGTGCGGGAGCAGCTCGTCGAGGCGGAGCGCGCTGCCGACGACTATCGCGTGGTGCAGTGGTTCCTCCCCACTCCCCCGGAGTTCGTGCCCGGATACGCCTGGATGAAGTCCCGCATGGTGACCGACGCTCCGGCCGCAGGCATGGAGTTCGACGAGGAGACGTGGGATGCCGCACGCCTCGCCGATCATGAGCGCCCGTACCTCGAGTCCGGGCGGACCCTTCAGGTCACGGCCGCGCTTCATGTGCCGACCGGCGAGCTGGCGGCCTTCAACGAGCTCGCCGTGGGACGCGACCGGACACAGGCCACCTACCAGGAGGACACGCTGGTCCTGAAGGAGCATCGCGGACACCGGCTGGGGATGCTCGTCAAGTGCGCCGGTCTGCTCTCGTGGGCGGACGTGGCACCCGCGTCGCCGCGGGTGCTGACGTACAACGCCGAGGAGAACCGGCCCATGCTCGACATCAACGAGCGCATCGGCTTCGTGCCGATCGCGTACAACGGAGCCTGGAAGAAGGTGCTGTCATGACGACGGATCCGCACGCACTCACTCTGACCGAGATCACCGCTCCCGAGCGTGTCGACGGTCCGGATGCGCGACTGTTCCTCGAGCTCGTGCGGATCGGCAACGAGATGTGCCGGCACGACGCGGGTCACGACTACCTCACGCAGGACGCGACCGAGGTCCTCGGGTTCTGGCGCGACACCGTGGACTGGACGCACGTCGGCGTCGCGGCGGAACGCGACGGGATCGTGCTCGGCGTGGCTCAGCTCCTGTTCTCGACGGAGGACGGGACCCGGACCGCACAGTTCGACGTGATGGTCGACCCGCCCCGGTGGGGCGAGGGCGCAGAGGAGGCGCTCCTGGCCGCCGTCGAAGAGGAGGCGGTCAATCGTGGCCTGACGACGCTGCAGACGTTCACCCTCCACCGACCCGACGACCCCGGCCCACGTCGGGAATCGCCGACGGGATTCGGCGCGATCCCGGCATCGGACCGCCAGACCGTGTTCATGCTCGAGCACGGCTACCGGCTCGGCCAGGTGGAGCGCAACAGCTCGTTCGATCTGCGCGGCCCGCTCGGGCAGCTGGAACAGGAGCTCGCGGACGCCCAGGTTGCGGCCGGGGCCGACTACCGCCTGGTCGTGTGGACCAGTCCGACACCGCCGGAGTACCTCGACTCGTTCGCCTATGTCGTCTCGCGCATGGACACGGATCAGCCACAGGGAGAACTCGTCTGGGAGCAGCACGCCTGGGACGCGGATCGAGTCCGCCGCCGCGATGAGCGGCTGCGCGCGCAGGGCATGACCGTCTCCGTCGCCGCGGTCCAGCACGTGCCGTCCGGTGAGCTCGTCGCCTACAACGAGCTGGTCGTCGGCTCCGACCACACCGGCGCGACGCAGCAGTATGGGACGCTGGTCGTACCCGAGCATCGCGGTCATCGTCTCGGCAGGCTGATCAAGGCGGCCAATCTCCTGCGCTGGCGCGAGCTCGTGCCGGAATCTCCGCGCGTGTCCACGTTCAACGCCGAGGAGAACCGTCCGATGCTCGATATCAACGAGGCACTCGGGTTCGTGCCGGTGTCGTACTCGGGCGCGTGGCAGAAGGAGCTCGATCCCACGCCCTGATCAGGCGGTCGGGCGGGGCGCGCGCTGGCAGTGCGGGCAGTAGTGGCTCGACCTGTTCATGAACGACACCCGCACGATGGGTCGGCCGCACCGGGCACATGGCTCGCCGGTCCGTCCGTAGGCGTTCAGAGAGTGGGCGAAGTACCCGGCCTGCCCGTTCACGTTGACGTACTGGGCGTCGAAGCTCGTGCCGCCCTCGGCGAGAGCGCGCTCGAGCACGGCGCGGACCTCCATGAGCAGCCGGCGCGATGCACGCGAGGACAGCGCGCGGGCGGGCGTCTCGGGGTGGATGCGGGCCGCCCACAGTGCCTCGTCGGCGTAGATGTTGCCGATGCCGCTGAGGACGGTCTGGTCGAGGAGGACCCGCTTGATCGCGGATGCCTTGCGCGAGAGGGCGCGGTGGTGCCCACGGTCGTCGAACGCGGGATCGAGCGGGTCTCGTGCGATGTGGGCCACCTGGGTCGGCACGGATGGCGCCGGGTCCCCCCGGCCTCCGGGGGCTCCGTCCGACGTGGGCATGAGCGCATCGATCGCCAGTGAGCCGAACGTGCGCTGGTCGGCGAAGACGACGGCCAGCTCGCCGTGCTGAGGATGCTCGAGCTCGATCCGGACCCGCTCGTGGCGTTCCGGGGCCGCCCCCGGAGAGCGCAGCAGCAGCTGGCCGCTCATCCCCAGATGGCCGACCACCGCCGTTCCCGTCTCGGCGATCGGGATCCAGAGGAACTTGCCGCGACGGACGGCCGAGATCAGCGTCCGACCGGTCAAAGCCGCCTCGAATTCCGCTGACGATCCCGCGTGGCGCGTGAGGGCGCGCTCGTCGAGCACGCTGACCCCGGTCACGAACGCCCCGGATACGGCCGGCGCCAAGCCGGCGCGAACGACCTCGACCTCGGGGAGCTCAGGCACGACCCGACAGCACGCGCCACGACTGGAGCGCCGCAGCCATCTCCGCCTGCTTCTTGCTGGATCCCGTTCCCGTGGTGGAGATATCGCCGACATCGACGGTCGCGGTGAACACGCGGTCGTGGTCGGGGCCATCGGCCACCACGTGATAGCTCGGAGGGCCGTAGCTGAGGCGTGCGGCGAGCTCCTGCAGGCTCGTCTTCGGGTCGACGGCGGCACCGTAGCGCTCCGGGTCGGCGAGAAGGGGCTCGACGAGCCGGTGCACGAGCGACGTGGCGGCGGCCTGGCCCGACGAGATGAACGTGGCTCCGATCACGGCCTCCATGGTGTCGGCGAGAATGGAGTCCTTGTCGCGGCCGCCGGTCTGGTCCTCACCGCGGCCGAGGAGGAGATACTCCCCCAGGCCGATACCGCGCGCCACCTCCGCCAGCGCGACGGTCGACACCACGCTCGCGCGGCGCTTGGCGAGTGAGCCCTCATCGAGCTCGGGGTGCTCGGTGAACAGCAGGACCGTCACCGCCTGGCCGAGCACCGAGTCCCCCAGGAACTCCAGACGTTCGTTGTGCGGCAGATGCCCGTTCTCGTACGCGTACGAGCGATGTGTCAATGCGAGCGACAGAAGCTCGGGGTCGATGTCGACCCCGAGCTTGTCCATGAGGTCAGACCTCGGCTCCGTTTTCTCCCCCACAGAGCCGAAATCAGACGTCGGCGACCTTGCGGCCCTTGTACTCGAGGAACAGCTCGGTGCCCTGCGAGTCGGTGACGACCTTCGCCTGGTGCGGGCGGCTGTAGACCACCTTGCCGTTCTCGATGGTCTTGACCAGCGCGGGCGCCTCGGCCTTCCACTGCGCGCGACGCGAGCGAGTGTTGGAGCGGGAGACCTTCCGCTTCGGGGGGTTACCTGCCATGACTGCTCTTCCTTCGTTTGCTAGGTCTGGGATTCGGATGCGGGTCCGCCCGCACCCTCGGCCGGCTCCGAGTCGAACTCCGCGAGCACGGCCCATCGTGGATCGACGGACTCTCGCGGGGAAGAACTCGGGATGTCAGCCAGACGCTCGCCCGTCTCGGGGTCGAGGCCCGGGCAGTCCGGCCGGCACACCGGCTGAAAGGGAAGCGAGAGAACGATGCCGTCCCTGACCAGAGTTTCAAGATCCACGTGGTCGTCTTGAACCTCGAAGTCACCCGCTTCCTTTTCAGGATACGCGAAAAGCTCCTGGAACTCGACTTCGACAGGCCCGGCGATGTCGGTCAGACACCGTCCGCACACGCCGGCGTACTCGGTATCGGCCTCTCCGGACGCCAGGATGCCCTCGTGGACGGACTCGAGTCGCACGCGGACGTCGACCGTCTCCCCCGCGGGGATGGAGACCAGCCCTTCTCCCCAGTGCTCCGTGAGAGGAACCTCGAAGTCGACCTCGCGCATCTCGCCGGGACGGTGGACGATGTCGCGGACGAGCACGCTGAAGGGACCGGGTCTGCGATGTGTCACTCCGGGATTCTACCGGCGTTCGACTCACGCGGCTCCGGGACGACCACCGGTCAGATGCCGCGCGCGCCCGTGTCGAGGAAGCGCGCCACCGCACCCGGGACGAAGGGACTCACGTCGCCGCCGAGACCCGCGACCTGCCGGACGAGCGAACTCGAGACCAGCGCGTGCGCCGGATCCGGCAGCAGGAAGACGGTCTCGATGTCGGCCAGGTGGCGGTTCACGATCGCCATCGGCGTCTCGTACGCCACGTCGACCTGGGAGCGGATGCCCTTGACGAGCACGCCGGCCCCGACATCCGTCGCGTAGTCGACGAGGAGGCCCATGCTCCAGGACGCGATGACGATGTCGCCCTGGACGCCCTCCTCGGTGATCGACTGGTCCAGGAGGGCGAGCCGCTGCGCGATCGGCAGCATCGCCTCTTTGTCGGGATTGTGCACGACCAGCACATGGACGGTGTCGTACAGACCGGCCGCGCGACGGATGACGTCGAGGTGCCCCAGCGTCGGCGGGTCGAACGAACCAGGTACGACGGCGATCCGGTTGCTCACCGTCCCACCCTATCCGGGGCCGCAACGCGGCCGCTGTCCGGGCGACTCAGTTCTTCGCGAGAGCGGCCCGCTCGGCGGCGTCGAGGCGGCGTTCGATCGCGCGCGCGAGGCCGGCATGGCGACGCAGGCCCGCATCATCCTCGAGGATCGTCTCCGCTTCCTCTCGCGCGAGGGCGATCAGATCGGCGTCCTTGACCACCCTGAGCAGGCGCAGCGACGAGCGCACGCCCGACTGCGCGTCGCCGAGGACGTCGCCCTCGCCGCGGAGCTCGAGATCCACCTCCGCCAGCTCGAAGCCGTCGGCGGTCCGGGCGATCGCCTCGACGCGTTCGCGCGCCGGGGTCCCGGGTTCGGATTCGGTGACGAGAAGGCAGAGTCCCGGAACGCTCCCGCGCCCCACGCGTCCGCGCAGCTGGTGCAGCTGGGACACGCCGAACCTGTCGGCCTCGAGGATCACCATCGTCGACGCGTTCGGGACGTCGACGCCCACCTCGATCACCGTCGTCGCCACGAGGACGTCGATCTCGCCGGCGGCGTAGGAACGCATGACGGCGTCCTTCTCCTCCCCCGGCATGCGCCCGTGGAGGATGGCGACCCGGATGCCGTCGAACGCCGGGTGACGTGAGAGGAGCGCTGCCGCCTGGACGACGCCCCAGCGGGCCTTCGCCCCCTCGCCGACGACGACGGGCTCCGGCGCCTCGACATCGTCGTTCTGCGAGGCGCCCGAGGCCTCGGCATCGATCGCCGGACAGACGACGAACGCCTGATGGCCCGCAGTCACTTCCTCGGCCACCCGATCCCAGACGCGGGCGAACCACGCAGGCTTCTCGGCCACCGGGGCGACGAAGGACTGGATGCCCGCCCTCCCGGCCGGCATGGAGCGGATGGTCGACACGTCCAGGTCGCCGAAGACCGTCATCGCCACGGTGCGCGGGATGGGCGTCGCCGTGAGGACGAGAGCATGCGGCGCAGTGCCTTTCGCGCGGAGCGTCTCGCGCTGCTCCACGCCGAAGCGGTGCTGCTCGTCGACGACGACGAGTCCGAGATCGGCGAACGTGGTGCTGTCGCTGAGGAGGGCATGCGTGCCGACCACGATGAGCGCCTGCCCCGACGCGACGCGGAGGGCCGCCTTCCGCCGCTCGGCGGCGGTGAGCTGCCCGGTCAGGAGCGTCGGCATGATGAGCGGCGCGAGGTCGGGTCCCAGCATCCGTGCGATCGAACGCAGATGCTGCGCGGCGAGCACCTCGGTCGGCGCGATGAGCGCCGACTGCCCGCCGGACTGCGCGACCTGGAGCATGGCGCGCAGCGCGACGAGGGTCTTGCCCGATCCGACCTCGCCCTGCACGAGTCGGTTCATCGGCCACGCGCCCACCAGGTCGCGGGCGATCTGCTCGCCCACCGCGGACTGGTCGGGCGTGAGTGCGAAGGGAAGGGCCGCATCGAAGCGCTCGAGCAGGTCACCTGCCTCGCGCCGCGTCGCGGACATCGCCCGCACCGCCTGGCGCTGCTGCAGGAGCGCCGTCTGCAGGATGAGCGCTTCGTGCATGCGAAGGGTCCGCACGGCGACCGGGATCTGCTGCTCGTCCTGCGGCCGATGGATCCGCTCCAGCGCCGTCCGCGCGTCCAGCAGTCCGTGGCGGGTCCGCAGATCCTCCGTCAGCGGATCCTCGATGTCGCCGAGGCCGTCGAGCACCAGGGCGACGATCTTCGTGAACTGCCAGCTCGCCACCGTCGAGGTGGCCGGGTAGATGGGGATCGGCTCGTGCACCTGGGCCTCGGCGGTGAGACGCGCCGCGTCCACGTCCTCGAACAGCTCGTAGTCCGGGTGGGCGAACTGCTTCCCGTTGCGGTACTCCCCCACCTTCCCCGAGAAGACGCCCTGACGACCGGGGATGAGATCGCGGATGCGCCAGCTCTGATTGAAGAAGGTGAGCTGGACCTCGCCCCGGCCGTCCGTGATGACGACCTCGAGGAGGGACCCGCGACGCTGGCGCATGGGACGCTCGTTCGCGCTCTTGACCTGCGCGACGATTGTGACCTGCTCCCCGACGACGAGCGAGTCGATGGGCGTCAGCTCACCGCGCCGGGCGTAGCGGCGAGGGTAGTGGGACAGCAGATCGCCGACCGTGTGCATTCCGAACGCCCGCTCGAGGGCACCCGCCGTCTTCCCGCCGAGGACGCCGTCGAGGCGCGACTCGAGGAGGTACACGGACATGCCTCCGAGTCTAGGCAGGGCGGCGGACGGAGACGGCCGTCGGCATAGTCTGGAAGGGTGACGCGCATCATCGCCGGCCGTGCCGGAGGGACGGTCCTCCAGGTGCCCGGCGCCGGCACCCGACCCACGAGCGATCGCGTGCGCGAGTCGCTGTTCGGCGCGCTCGAGTCCGCGGATGCGCTCCGCGACGCCCGCGTCGCCGACCTCTACGCCGGGTCGGGCGCCCTCGGGCTGGAGGCGTGGAGCCGCGGCGCCGCTTCCGTGGACCTCGTGGAGCGATCCGGCGCCGCCGCGGCAGTGGCCGGCCGCAACACCGAGCGGGTGGGCGCCGCGCTGGGATCGACCGGAGCGGCGCGGGTCCATCGCTCGACCGTCAGCGGCTTCCTCGCGGTCGCGCACGGCCCGTACGACCTCGTGTTCCTCGATCCGCCCTACGACCTCGACGACGCTGAACTCGACGCCGCGCTGGCAGGGCTCGTCCCGCGCCTCGCGCCGAACGCGCTCGTCATCGTCGAGCGGGCCGCACGCAGCCCGCAGCCCGTGCCGCCCTCGCAGCTGACGATCGAGCGCCACCGGCGCTACGGCGACACCGCGATGTGGTGGCTCCGGAACGAGGATCCTCAGCCACGCGCGGCATCCCAGTCCTGATACGGGTCCCAGCCCCCGCGCCCGGCGAACGGGACGCCGTCTACGAGCACCGGGCTCGCGCCCCGTGCGAGGGCCTGTCCGATCGGACGGAAGCCCGGGGGCAGCGGCTCGCCCGGAGGGAACGCGGCGAGAAGTGCGTGGTCCTCCCCGCCTCGCAGGGCGGATGCGGGATCGTCGCCGAGCGCGTCGACGGCGAGGTCGATCGTGATCCCGGATGCCTCGGCCATCCGGCTCGCGTCGAGGGCCAGGCCGTCGGAGACATCCATCATCGCCGTGGCCCCCGCGCGTGCGGCGACGGGCCCGAGGCCGATCGGCGGCGCCGGACGCAGCTGCGCCCCGATCAGGGCCGCCTCCCCGGCACGGAGCCGTTCCGCGTCGACGGGGACCGGATGCCCTTCCGCGTCGCGGAAGCGGTCGAAGAGGATCCCGAGGCCACGGCCCGCGACGCCCGCTTCTCCCGCGAGCGCCACGACGTCACCCGGCCGCGCGCCGCCACGGAGCACGGGAGCGGCGCCGTCGAGGGTTCCGATCGCCGTGACGGCGATCGTGAGCGTGTCGGACACCGCGAGATCGCCCCCCTCCACGGTGCACCCGGGCGCGAGAGCCTCGCACGCCGCCCTCAGCCCGTCCGCCAAGGCGGTCACGAAGGAGAGACGCGTCTCGTCCGGCATCGCCAGCGCGACGAGGAGCGCCGTCGGCCGTGCACCCATCGCCGCGACGTCCGCCAGGTTGACGGCGGCGGCCTTCCAGCCGAGATCGAACGCGCTCGACCACGCCAGACGGAAATCGGGTCCGTGCACCAGGGTGTCGACGGTGGCCACGATCCGTCCGTCGACCGCTGTCAGCACGGCAGCGTCGTCGCCGGGTCCGACCTCGGCGTGGGTGGGACCGAGCCGATCGAGGATGCCGCGCAGGACCTGCCCCTCACTGAGCTCGCCCACTGCCGGGTCGGACGTCGTCACCGTCCCACGATATCCACGCCACCGCGGTCGGGGCGCCGCCGGCCCCGGGTTAGCCTGGAGGGGTGATCCGATCGCGCCGTGCCGTCGCCGCTCTGGCGGCCCTCGCGGTCACGGTCCTCGCGCTCACGGGGTGCGCGGCCACGGTCTCCCTCACACCGGCGGCGCACGCGAACGATCCGGCGTGCGCGGCGATCATGGTGCGCCTCCCCGGCGACCTCGGCGGGCAGAGCAGACGATGGACCGATGCGCAGGCGACCGCCGCGTGGGGCACCCCGAGCAGGGTGATCTTCTCGTGCGGCGTGACCCCGCCCGGCCCCAGCACCATCAAGTGCGTGTCCCTCGGCGGCGTGGACTGGCTCGTCGACCAGTCAGAGCAGCCACGCTTCCGGATCACCTCGTACGGGCGTACGCCCGCCGTCCAGCTCTACCTCGACAGCAGCGACAAGGCGGTCGATCCCAACGCCGTCCTCGCGCAGGTCGGCCGGCTGGTCGCGGCGCAGACCCGGCAGACTGCCGCGTGCACGGATCCGGCCACCCCCGGGGAATGACCCTCAGGCGCGAGCCAAGGCGGTATCGATGAGCTCGGAGATGAGCGCCGAGTAAGTCATACCGCTCGCGATCCAGCACTTCGGGAACATCGAGATCGGGGTGAAACCGGGCATGGTGTTCAACTCGTTCACCACGGGACCGCCGGGAGTGAGGAAGAAGTCCACCCGGGCGAGGCCCCGGCCGTCGACGGCGGCGAACGCGCGCAGACCCATCTCCTGGATGGCGGCGATCTCGTCCGCGGTCATGTCCGCGGGGCACACGACCTCGACGCCGTCGCCGCCCAGGTATTTGCCCTCGAAGTCGTAGAACTCGCGGGCGGTGAGGACGACCTCGCCCGGCAATGACGCGCGCGCCGGGGCGTCGCCCGGGGATTCGAGCACCCCCACCTCGACCTCACGGCCGCGCAATCCCTCCTCGATGAGGACCTTGTCGTCCTCCGCGAAGGCGGTGGACAGCGCCGCGGCCAGCTCGCTCTCGTCGTGGACCTTCGACACGCCGACGCTCGAGCCCGCCCGCGCGGGCTTGACGAACCACGGCAGCGACAACCCGGCGCTGTGCGCGGCCGCGGCCGCGGCATCCGCATCGCCACCCTCCGCACGGCGTACCGTGACCCACGGAGCCACCGGGACTCCCGCCGCCTGCAGCGCGATCTTCATGAAGTGCTTGTCCATGCACAGGGCGGAGTCGAGCACGCCCCCGCCAGCGTAGGGCAGCTCCAGGGTGTCGAAGAACCCCTGGATCGTGCCGTCCTCGCCGTGGGTGCCGTGGAGGATCGGCAGCACGACGTCCACCGTGCCGAGGTCCTCGACGCGTCCGTCCGCTCGGCGCACCCGCAGCTCGCGCGCCCCGTTCGCCTCCGGCCACAGCACGCGCGAACCGTTGTCGACGACCTCGGGCATGTGCGCCGGATCCAGCGCGAACTTGTCGGGGTCGTCGTCCTCGAGCACGAACGCGCCCGCACGGGTGATTCCGACCGGGATCACCCGGAAGCGATCACGGTTGATCGCGCGGAGGACGCCGCCCGCCGTGGCGGAACTGATCGAGTGTTCGCTGGAGCGACCGCCAAAGAGCACCGCCACCGCCGGCTTGTCCATTCTGGGTCCTCTCCCCCTGCGGGGTGTCGTCGTCGGTCGTCAGGTGAGGCGCGATGTCGCGCGGTCGCATTGTGCCGTCCAGAACCATCTTGACCTGCTCGACGATCGGCATCGCGATGCCCGCCTCGCGTGCGAGCTGAAGCACCGCCGCTACGGAGGCGAGCCCCTCCGCGGTCTGGTTCATCTGCTTCACGACATCCTGGAAGCTGTAGCCCTGACCGAGGAGACGTCCTGCGGTGTTGTTGCGGCTGAGGGGCGACTGGCAGGTGGCGATCAGGTCGCCGAGACCGGCGAGCCCTTGCAGCGTCTCGGGGTGCGCACCCTGCGCGACCGCGAAGTCCGTCATCTCCACCAGCCCGCGCGTGATGATCGAGGCCTTCGTGTTCTCGCCGTAGCCGACTCCGTCCACGATTCCGATGGCCACCGCGATCAGGTTCTTGAGCACGCCGCCGAACTCCGTTCCGATCACGTCGGTGTTCACGAACGTGCGGAAGTAGCGGTTGCGTGCGCGGCGCGCGACGGCCTCGGCCGTCTCCTGGCTGGTCGAGGAGATCACGGCCGCGGTCGGCTGCTCCCGCGCGATCTCGAGCGCGAGGTTGGGACCCGATGCCACCGCGATGCGCGACGGGTCGCAGTGGAGCTCCTGTTCCATGACCTGGCTCATCCGCAGACCGGTGCGTCGCTCGACACCCTTCATCAACGACACGATGGGCGCGTCGGACGGGGCGACCAGCGGGCGGACGGCCTTGAGGTTCTGCCGGACGGCCTGGCTGGGGATCGACACGTAGACCTGCTCGGCGCCGTCGAGCGCCTCCGACAGATGGGCCGTCGCCGACATCCCCCTCGGCAGATTGATCCCCGGCAGGTAGCCGCTGTTGCGCTTGGCCTCGTTGATCTCGTGGGCGAGCTCGGGCCGACGCGCCCACATGACCACGTCGGCTCCCCCGTCCGCGAGGATCTTGCCGAACGTGGTGCCCCAGCTTCCCGCGCCGAGCACCGCGACGCGCGGAGCCGGTTCGTGTCTAGGCGTCAAGGCGGCCCGTCTCCTTCTGCCCATGGTCCGACGGATTCCAGCGCTCGGCGGGGGCGGGGATGCCACGGAGGTCGGCGAGAAGGTCGGCGATCCGATCCATCACGACGGCCGTCGCCCGCGTCAGCACTGCGGGCTGCGTGCCGGCACCGCGGAAGGCGGACAGGTCGACGGGGTCGCCGATGATCACCGTCATCCGCTTGCGCAGCGGCCAGAGCCGGAGCTTGCCATACCGGGGCAGGATCTCCTGGGCGCCCCACTGAGCCATGGGGATCACCGGGATGTCGCCCGCCAGCGCGAGGCGCACGGCTCCCGTCTTGCCTCGCATCGGCCACAGATCTGGGTCCCGGGTCAGCGATCCCTCGGGATACACGATGACGCCTCGCCCGTGCTCGACCAGCTCGGCCGAGGTCTCGAGCGTCTGCCGGGCCGCGGTCGCCGAGGACGTTCGCGCCACCGGGACCATCCCTGTCGCCCGGAGCGCCCCGCCCAGCACCGGGACCCGGAACAGGCTCTCCTTCGCCATGAAGCGCGGTGCCCGGCCGATGCGCCAGACGGCGGCGGCGACGATCAGGGGGTCGAACTCGCTGTGGTGATTGGGTGCCAGGACGAAGGCGCCCTCCCTCGGCAGCTTCTCGCCGCCGATGATCTCGATCCTGGCGAGGATGCCGATCGCGGGGACGACGATCGCCGCCAGCGCCCAGAAGACGCTCGGACGGCTCTTCTCGGGGGTCGCTCGAAAGCGAACTCTCGGGGCGGCCACGTGCTATCCGATGACGTCGAAGTCGGCGCCCAGCGAAGTCAGCTTGTCGAAGAACTTCTCGTAGCCCCGGCTGATGATGCCGACGTTGCGCACCGTCGACTCGCCCGTCGCGGTCAGCGCCGCGATCACATGGCTGTAACCGCCGCGCAGATCCGGCACGGTGATGTCGGCGCCGTGGAGGGGCGTCGGGCCGTGGATGACCGCCGCCTGCTCGAGGTTCCGGCGCGGGACGCGGCGCGGACCGCCCTGCAATCCGTGCGGGTGGACGATGATGTCGGCACCCATCTTGACGAGCGCGTCGGTGAACCCGAAGCGGTTCTCGTAAACAGTCTCGTGGACGATCGACTCGCCGTGCGCCTGCGTGAGCGCGACGATGAGCGGCTGCTGCCAATCCGTCATGAAGCCGGGGTGCACATCCGTCTCCACGGTCACCGGCCGCAGGTCGCCGCCGCGGCGGAACAGGATGCCCTCCTCACGGATGTCGAAGTCGCCGCCGACCTTGCGCAGCACGTTGAGGAAGGTCAGCATCTCCGGCTGGCGCGCACCCCCGACGAAGATCTCACCATCGGTCGCCAAGGCGGCGCTCGCCCAGCTGGCGGCCTCGTTGCGGTCGAAGACTGCCCGGTGGTCGTACCCGCTCAGACGGTCGACGCCCTCGATCAGGATCACGCGGTTGGGCTCGTACGAGATGATCGCGCCCATCTTCTGCAGGACGGCGATCAGGTCCATGATCTCGGGCTCGATCGCCGCATTGCGCAGCTCGGTCACTCCCTCGGCCCGCACCGCGGTCAGCAGCACCTGCTCCGTCGCACCCACGCTGGGATACGGGAGGTGGATGTTCGCGCCGTGCAGTCGGCGGGGCGCCGACAGCCGGATTCCGCTCGGAAGCTTCTCGACCACGGCGCCGAACTTCCGCAGCGCGTCGAGGTGGAAGTCGATCGGACGGTCGCCGATCCGGCAGCCGCCGAGATCGGGGATGAACGCCTGACCGAGGCGATGCAGCAGAGGGCCGCAGAAGAGGATCGGGATCCGCGATGCACCGGCGTGGGCGTCGATCTCCTCCATGTGCGCGGACTCGACGCCCGCGGGGTCGAGCACGAACGATCCGTCCTCTTCGCCCTCGGTCACGCGAACGCCGTGCACCTCGAGCAGCGACCGCACGACGGCCACGTCGCTGATGACGGGCACGTCGCGCAGCACGCTCGGGCTCTCGCCCAGGATGGCGGCGACCATCGCCTTGGTGACGAGGTTCTTCGCCCCCTTGACGGTCACGCTTCCGCGGAGGGGTCGGCCGCCGCGGATGGCGAGCGTCTCGCCCGACCCTCCCTTGCGACCGCTCGAGGAGACGATGTCGTCGAGGAGTGTCATGCGATGTGCCTCACAGTGTCGGAATCAGAGAGTCGGGAGGGGCGGCACCGGAAGGGTGCGCGGCCGCCAGCTCTCGCGGCGCGCCTCGTAAGCGGCGATTCTGTCTTCGCTCCGCAGGGTGAGCCCGATGTCGTCGAGTCCTTCCAGGAGCCGCCACCTAGTGTAATCGTCGATGTCGAACGGGACCCGGATATCCCCGAGCGTGGCTGTCCGCGCCGACAGGTCGACAGTCATCTCGACCCCGGGCTGCGCCTCGATCGCCGCCCACAGACGCTCGACGTCCGCTTCGGAGATCACGCCCGTGAGGAGGCCCTGTTTCCCCGCGTTGCCGCGGAAGATGTCCGCGAAACGCGGGCTCAGGACGACGCGGAATCCATAGTCGCGCAAGGCCCAGACCGCATGTTCGCGGCTCGAGCCGGTGCCGAAGTCGGGACCGGCCACCAGGATCGACGACGCCCGGTACGGCTCCTGGTTCAGCACGAACTCCGGATCCTGTCGCCAGCTCGAGAAGAGCGCATCCTCGAAGCCGGTCTTGGTCACGCGCTTGAGATAGACGGCGGGGATGATCTGATCGGTGTCGACGGCCGAACGCTTCAGCGGCGCGGCGACGCCTGTGTGCGTGGTGAATGCGTCCATGTCAGGCCTCCACTCCGACCGTCGCCGGTTCGAGATCGCTCGGGCTCGAGAGCGTGCCACGGATGGCCGTCGCCGCGGCGACGAGCGGCGACACCAGGTGCGTGCGGCCGCCCTTGCCCTGTCGGCCCTCGAAGTTGCGGTTCGACGTGGAGGCGCAGCGCTCCCCGGGAGCGAGCTGGTCGGGATTCATCCCGAGGCACATCGAGCAGCCGGCGAACCGCCATTCCGCGCCGAATTCCTCGAACACCTTGTCGAGCCCCTCGGCCTCGGCCTCGAGGCGGACCCGCGCAGACCCCGGCACGACCATGACGCGAACGCCCTCGGCCTTCGTGCGGCCGCGCACGATCGACGCGAACGCACGCAGGTCCTCGATGCGGCTGTTCGTGCACGAGCCCATGAACACGGCATCCACCGGCACGTCCTTCAGGCGAGTCCCCGGCTCGAGATCCATGTACTGCAGCGCACGCTCGGCGGCGGCGCGGTCGTTGGGGTCGTCGAAGTCGTCGGGCGACGGCACGACGTCGCTGAGCGACACGCCCTGACCCGGGTTGGTGCCCCACGTCACGAACGGCTCCAGCTCCGCGGCATCCAGATAGACCTCCGCGTCGTACACCGCCCCCTCGTCGCTGGGGAGCGTGCGCCAATAGGCCACCGCCTCGTCCCAGTCCGACCCCTGGGGCGCGTGCGGACGGCCCTTCAGGTAGGCGAACGTCGTCTCATCGGGCGCGACCATGCCCGCACGGGCGCCTGCCTCGATCGACATGTTGCACATCGTCATTCGCCCCTCCATCGAGAGGGAGCGGATCGCGCTGCCGCGGTACTCGAGCAGGTACCCCTGTCCGCCGTTCGTGCCGATCTTCGCGATGACGGCGAGGATCACGTCCTTCGCCGTGACGCCGGGCTTGAGTTCGCCGTCCACCGTGATGGCCATCGTCTTGAACGGCTTCAGCGGGAGGGTCTGGGTCGCCAGCACGTGCTCGACCTCGCTCGTGCCGATGCCGAACGCCATCGCACCGAAGGCGCCGTGGGTGGACGTGTGGCTGTCACCGCACACCACCGTGATCCCCGGCATCGTGAGGCCGAGCTGGGGTCCGACGACGTGGACGATCCCCTGCTCGGCGTCGCCGAGCGAGTGCAGGCGGACGCCGAACTCGGCGGCATTGCGGCGGAGCGTCTCGATCTGGGTGCGGCTCGTCAGATCGGCGATCGGCTTGTCGATGTCGAGCGTCGGAGTGTTGTGGTCCTCGGTGGCGATCGTGAGGTCGAGCCGCCGCACCGGGCGACCCTCGGCACGCAAGCCGTCGAACGCCTGCGGGCTGGTCACCTCGTGCACGAGGTGCAGGTCGATGTAGATCAGGTCGGGCTGGCCGTCCTCGCCCTTGACGACGAGGTGGTCGTCCCACACCTTCTCGGCGAGCGTGCGCGGCCGATCGGGAATGGCGGGGACGTCAGGGACGGGGGTGCTCATGATTGTGTCGTTCTCCTCGGGGACGGGCTATGCCCTAGGTGTTGCGGCCCGCGACGAACTCCGCGACGAGGAGGGCCTACCTGGAGGACTCGCCGCGGCCGCTAAGGAGAAGGCGAGCGATCCGCACGCATTCAGGCTACCACCGCGCCATGCGACCGGCCGAGCGGACGCGGGCGGCATCAGTGTCCGTCGAGTGCGTCCTTCTTCTCACGGCGGGCGGCGAGCAGGCTCGCGACGGTGGCGACGGCCATCGCCACCACGATCACTGCGAGGGAGAGGCCGGTGGAGATCTCGGGCGCCCAGTCGACGTGCTCTCCGCCGTTGATGAACGGCAGCTCGTTGACGTGGAGGGCGTGGAAGAACAGCTTCAGCCCGATGAACGCCAGGATGAACGCGATGCCGTAGTGCAGGTAGCGCAGGCGATCGAGCAGCCCGCCCAGCAGGAAGTAGAGCTGGCGCAGACCCATCAGCGCGAACAGATTCGCCGTGAACACGATGAAGGGGCTGCGGGTGATCCCGAAGATCGCCGGGATCGAGTCGATCGCGAAGATCAGGTCGGTGAAGCCGATCGCGATGAACACGAGCAGCATCGGCGTCCAGATCTTCCGGCCCCCCACCACGGTGCGCAGCTTCGACCCGTCGTACTGGTCGCTGATGTTCACGAACCGCCGCATGAACCGCACGATCCCGATCTCGGTCTGCGTGTCGTGCTCCTGCTTGCCGGGGAACGCCTGCCGCCACGCCGTGTAGACCAGGAAGAGTCCGAAGACGTAGAAGATCCAGCTGAAGTTCTCGATCAGCGCCGCCCCGAGCAGGATGAAGATCCCGCGCAGGACCAAGGCGATGATGATGCCGACCATCAGCACTTCCTGCTGATAGCGACGAGGCACCGCGAACTGGGCCATGAGCAGCACGAAGACGAAGAGGTTGTCGATCGAGAGGCTGTACTCGGTCAGCCACCCGGCGACGAACTCACCCATCGCGGCCGAACTGCCGGTGACCCAGAAGAGGATGCCCGCGAAGACGAGCGCGAGCGCGACGTAGAAGGCCACCCACCCGGACGCCTCCTTCATGGAGGGGATGTGCGGACGCTTCAGGATGATGAGCAGATCGGCCACGAGGATCACCACGAGCACGACGAGTGCGGTGATCTCGAACCAGACGGGGATCTCGAAGCCCATGAGAGCCTTTCGGGAGGTCGACGAAGAGTCGAAAGTCTCTCCCCCGCCTCACGGCGGTGCGCACCCGGGCGCCCTCCGACGGACTCCGTGATGACGGGTGCGCGATGACGGAATACTCCCTCTCGCCCCCTCAGGATACCGGTTCCCCGGCCTCCTCTGAGACGATTCGGCCGCGGGCGACACTGACAGTACGAGAGACAATGGATCACCGCGAGGTCGCCGTGCGACCGACCGGTGCGGAGGGAGCGGGATGCCGCTGCAGGAGCCGTACGACGATGTCGCGCTGGTGGCACGGGCCGCGGCGGGCAGCGAGTACGCGTTCCGGCAGCTCTACCGCGCATATGTGCGGCCCGTCTACTGGCTCGCTCACGGGTTGCTGCGCGACGCCCAGGACGCGGAGGACGTCACGCAGGAGACGTTCCTGGTCGCGTGGCGACGCCTGCCGGACCTCGAGCTGGTCGGCGACTCGCTGCTGCCGTGGCTGGCGACAGTGTGCCGGTTCCAGGCTGCGAACCGCATGCGGCGGCAGCGGCGGGAGCGGGAGCACACCGCACCTCTGCCGGACGAGGTGCCGATCGCCCTCGACGTCGCCCGCCACGTGGCAGAGGCGGAGACGGTGGAGCTGATCCTGCGCGAAGTCGGCGGTCTGAGCGAGCTCGACCGCGGCATCTTCCGCCTGTGCGCAACGGAGGGGTACACCTATCAGGCCGCGGCCGAGGCACTCGGCGTGCCTCATGGCGTGGTCCGCAACCGTCTCTCCCGCATCCGGACCCGGCTGCGGAACGTCGTCAGGGAGAGCACATGAACGCGGAAGGCATGAATCGCGACGGGACCACCGCCTCCCCGGGTGCGCACGGAGCGCTCCCGCCGCTCGACGACCGGCGCGTCGAGGAGATCGAGGGGGCGCTGTTCGCCGAGATCGATCGCGCGCGGCGCGCGCGACGGGTCCGCCGGGGCCGGATCTGGCTCGGTGGGACCGCTGCAGCGGCCGTGGTCGTGGTCGGCGCCCTCGTGGTGCCCGCAGTCATCGGCGGTCTCTCGGGCACGTCGAGCGGCTCTTCGATCGCCCCCCAGTTCGACGCGGGCACCAAGGGATCGGATGCCGGCGGCACCGCGCAATCCGGGAGCGGCGGCATCGCCGCCGTGCCATCCCGCGGCGACAAGCCCTCCACGGGTGATACCGGCGTCGCGCGGGAGATCGTCACCACGGCCACCGCCACCGTCGAAGCGAGGGACGTGCGCGCGGCGATCGAGCGGATCTCGACCGCCGCGACGGCCCGGAAGGGCTACGTCGAAGCGATGAGCATCGGCACGGTCGGCGCGACGGCCACGACGGGCACCGGCTCGACCGCGCCCTCCCCCGACGCGCCGGAGGGCGCCCTGCCCGCATCCCCGACCGGGGACGGCGGATGGGTCACGGTGCGTGTGCCGGCCGCGTCACTCCCCGCGCTCATCTCGGATCTCGCCCGGGCGGGCACCGTCCACGCCTCCGCGATCGATCGGGTGGATGTGACGTCGCAGGCCGTCGACCTGCGTGCCCGGATCGATGCCCTCGAGGCATCCGTCTCCCGGCTCACCCAGCTCATGGCGAAGGCCGGCAGCGTCGCAGACCTGCTGAGCGCGGAGTCGGCGCTCAGCAGCCGTCAGGCCGACCTCGAGTCGTACGAGCAGCAGCTGAAAGCGCTCGAGTCGCAGGTCGCGATGTCGACGTTGACCGTGACCGTGGCACCGCACCCGACGATCGTCCGCGCGAACCCCGCCGGCTTCGGCGACGGACTGGCGGCAGGGTGGAGCGGATTCGTCGCCACCGTCAACGGGCTCGTGGTGGCGATCGGATTCGTCCTCCCATGGCTGGCGGTCGTCGTCCTGCTGGCTGCGATCACGTGGGCGGTTGTCCTGCTGGCTCGCGCCATCCGGTCGCGGCGGAACCGCGCCGCTTGAGGGCCGCCTTGCCTTCGTGGCGCCGGGGCCGCGCGCCGATCTAGCCTGGGCGCATGGATGACAGTGGAACACCCGGCGCCCACGCAGGCGAGCCGCACACCGGCGGCCTGGCTCAGCGGCTGAACTGGCTGCGCGCCGGCGTGCTCGGCGCGAACGACGGCATCGTCTCGACCGCCGCCGTCGCGGTCGGCGTCGCGAGCGCGACCAGCCAGGTGACGCCCGTGCTGCTCGCCGGGGCGGCCGCTCTCGTCGGTGGTGCGATCTCGATGGCGCTCGGCGAGTACGTGTCCGTCTCCAGTCAGCGCGACAGCGAGCGCGCTCTCATCGCCAAGGAGCGTCGCGAGCTCGCCACGGATCCGGAGGCCGAGTTCGAGGAGCTCGTGGGGCTCTACCAGGCGCAGGGTCTCACCGTCGGCACCGCCCGCCAGGTGGCCACCGAACTCACCGAACGCGACGCCCTCAAAGCGCACCTCTCGATCGAGCTCAACATCGACCAGGACGACGTGGTGAGTCCGTGGCACGCGGCGCTCGCCTCCGCGATCGCCTTCACGATCGGAGCGCTGCTGCCGCTCGCGACGATCCTGTTGCTGCCCCATCCGGCGCGCATCGTCGCGACGTTCGTGGCCGTGCTCGTCGCGCTGTGCGTGACCGGGTACGTCGCGGCCTGGATCGGCGGATCCTCGCGCTGGCGGGCGGTGGCGCGCACCGTCACCGGCGGCGCGCTGGCCCTGGTCGCGACGTTCCTGGTCGGGACACTGTTCGGCACCGCGGTCGGCGGCTGAGCGGCTCAGATCCAGCCGAACGCCGGTGGGAAGACGATCACGACCGCGGCCGCCCACGCGAGGTAGACGGGGACATACGCGGTCTGCCAGTTCTCGAGCGTCGCGAACCGCCCGCGATGCCGCACGAACCGCAGCTGGAGCCACGCCGCGCCCGCGAGGTTGGCGAGCAGGATCAGGTTGAGACCCAGCGACGCGAGCTTGTTCGGACTCGCGCCGTACGCGCCGATCCGTCCGATCATCGCGACGAGCACGAGCAGGTCGACGGCGAGCGCTGCGACGACCATCACCAGCTGCAGCCGGTCGAACCAGCCGACCGGGGCATCGGGGACGCGTGCGGACAGCGAGTACAGGAGGAGGCCCAGAACCACGAGCAGCACGAGATCGAAGATGATCAGCAGATCGCGTTCGCCGAACACGGCCGGTCCCCTGTCGGGCGGCACAAGACTGCGCTGGATGAGGCCGGCGACGATCAGTGCGAGCAGCAACGCGGTGAACAGCGGCGTGAACACCTTCGTCAGCACCGGGGCGATGTTCTCGATGACGCTCTGCTTCGCCTCGACGAGCCATGCGGCCACCACGACCGCGCCCGCGACGCCGCAGGGCAGCAGCCATTGCGCGACGAAGACCCCGGGGTCCAGTCCGATGGCCGCGAACACTCCGACGGTGATCCCCGCCAGCACTCCGCCGCCCAGCCCGATGAGCGCGAGATAGACGAACCACTCCCCCGTGAACCGGATGAAATCCATGCGCGCGGGACCGGATCGCCACCGGTCCCGGACGTACGCGAGGCCCACGACGAGCCAGAGGACGACGAAGAGGTGGAGTCCGGCGAGCAGCTGCGTCGCGCCCTCGGCGGCGAACGGATAGGTGTTCATCACCACCGCGGCGACGGCGAACGCGGAGAGCGTCACGATGGCGGTGACGGGCCGGGTTCCGCGGCGCACGAGGAAGAACAGCGCCAGGAAGGACAGCAGGATGACCGCGGCGTTGCGCACATAGAAGCCACTCCCCGAGGCATCCATGCCCACCCCCAGGAGTGCGGGGATCTTGATCGCGGCGGCAGCGCACACCGCGAAGCCCAGCGCCCAGATGAGGCGCGACGGTCCCCGTACGGCGGTTGTGTCCGCGAGGACGAGCTGCTTCCACAGCCGGTCGGAGTGCTCTCTCGCGTATTCGCGCGACAGGTCGTCGAGCCGGCCCAGTCGTCTGATCGCCACGAGGAACGCCTCGTCGGGATCGAGGCCCGACTCGACGAGCGCGTCGATCTGGTCGCGCAGATGTCCCTCCAGCTCTGCGACGTCGACGGCACCGATGGCCGCGCGGCGCGCCGCGAACTCGCGCCATGCCGCGATCTGACTCTCCACCTGGGGATCCATGTCAGGCGCTCCCGAACGCGATCGCCGCGCCGGAGCCCCCGTGGCCCGACCAGACGCGATCGAGCGCGCGGTTCACGACGGCCCACTGCTGTCGCTGCTCCGCGAAGACGGAGTGACCGCTGGCGCTGAGCCGGTACTGCTTCCGCGGGCGCCCGGTGGGCGATGAGGCCCACGACGATTCGACGTGTCCCAGCCTCTCGAGACGATGCAGCAGGGGATACAGCATGCCGTCGCTCCACTCGAGCTGGCCGTCGGACAGCTCGCCCACGCGCTGCAGGATGGCGTAGCCGTAAGACTCCCCCTCCGCGAGTATGCCGAGGACGAGCGGCGTCGCCGTCGCCGCGACCAGATCCTTGCCGATCCGCATGGCGTCTCCTTCATACCTTGTAGTGCCACTTACCTAGCACTACAAGGTATAGACGCATCGTCCTCAGCGCAAGGCGTGCGGACGCACCCGGATGCCCCCCATCCACGTCGCGACGAGCACCGCGGTCACCGAACCCGCCGCCATGATCGCCGCGAGCACCACGATCTGGAAACGGCCGGCCTCGAAGGGCGAGATGCCGCCGAAGATGGCCCCGACGAACGCGCCTGGCAGGACGACCAGTCCTGTGGTCTTCGTCTGGTCGATGGACGGGATCAGCGCGTCGCGTACCGAACGGCGGGCGAGGGCGAGCGTCGAGACACGGGGACGCGCGCCCAGCGCGAGCCATCCCTCGACCTCGTCCCAGTGATCGATCACCGCACGGGTGAGGTTTCGTCCGGTGAGCGTGGCGATGCTCATCGAGTTCCCGATCACGATCGCGCCGATCGCCAGCGCGTACCGCGACGTCAGGGCGAGGGCGCCGGTGGCGAACACCACCGCGCAGGCCACCACGACGCCCGCGGCGATGGATGTCGCAGCGATCGCGAGGCTCCGCCCGCTCATCCCGATGCGACCCGCGGCGACGCCGACGGCGACGGCGAACATGACGCACAGCGCCCCCGCGATCAGCGAGGGACTCTCGATGATCCCCGTCAGGATGACGCTGATGACCGCCAGCTGCACGGTCCCGCGGGCGATCGCGAGCGCGGGGGTCCACGACGCCGGCACGCGGAAGAGGACGAGTACGACGGTTGCGATCGCCGTGAGGACGACCACCCCCACGAGCGAGGGGACGACGTCGGCGGGCACGAGCACAGGCCGAGCCTACGGCCGCCGCCTCAGTCGGCCGTGATGCCGCCCGGATCGGCGATGTCGTCGTCCATCCACGTGGCGACCTCGCCCCAGAGGACCAGGACGACCACGACGGTGGCGGCGACAGCGCCGATCACGACACTCACGATCTGTCGACCGTTCATGAACGGGAACCATGGTGTGCCATGACGCGAGCCTCGCGGAACCGCACTGAGCCGGCTCTAAGGGATGCTGTCGCGCGCTGGGTGGAACAACGCATCGGGCGATTCTTAGTGCCGTCTGAGCGTCGGGGCGGGATGATAGACGGGAAGGAGGATCATGGCAGAGCAGCGTCCGCGTCTCCTCCTCGCCGAGGACGATCCGCAGCTGGGCCCGCTGATGGCCCGCGTCCTCGACGAGGTCTACGACGTCCAGCTCCGCGCCGACGGCGGCGAGGCTCTGACGGCGGCGACGGCAGAGCCCTTCGACGTCCTCGTGATCGACCGTCGCCTGCCTACGCTGGACGGCGTGAGCATCGTCGAGAACCTCCGCCGGAGCGGCGTCACGACGCCGATGCTCATCCTCACGGCACTCGGCACGGTGCAGGACAAGGTGCGCGGCCTGGACGCGGGTGCGAACGACTACCTCGTCAAGCCGTTCGACTTCGACGAGCTGTTCGCGAGGCTGCGCGCCATCCGTCGTGTGGTCGATGGCGAGGGTCCCTTCGTGCGGATCGGGAGCTGGGAGTTCTACCCGGACTCGCGTGCGGTGTACTCGCCGTACGACGGTCGGACGATCCTGACCGAGCGCGAATCCGACCTGCTGCGCCTCCTGGCGGAGTATCCGCGCAAGACGTTCGGACGCGACGAGATCCTCCGCACGGTGTTCGACGCCCACGACACTCCGGGCACGGTCGACACCTACGTGCACTATCTGCGGCGGAAGATCGACCCCGATGTCGTCACCACCGTCCGTGGCCGGGGCTATCGGCTGGGCTCGATGTGACGCGACGGCGGCAGGCGGCCGATCCCGACGCTCAGCTGGTCCGTCGCACGGCGCTGCGAGTCGGGCTCTTCATCACGGTCGCGGCGACGATCCTCGTCACGGTCGTGCTGGTCGCCGCGTTCTCGTTCGTGCTCGCCCGCGTTCCGTTCGCCGATCTCTTCGACCGCAACCATCATGAGGAGACGGTGGACGTCGGCGGTCTCGATGCTCTCGTGGGGGTGGTCGTGCTCGGGCTGCTCGCCATCGCCCTCGCCGGCTCCCTCTCGCTCGTCGCCACGCGCCGCGCCGTCGCCCCTCTCGTCGATGCCCTCGCGCGTCAGCGTCGGTTCGTGGCCGACGCCTCCCACGAACTTCGCACACCCCTGACGATCCTCGACGCGCGACTGCAGGTCCTGGAGCGATCTCTGAGCGACCACGACCGCAATCGGCAGCTCGTCGCCGAACTCCGCGGCGACTCCGACGCGCTGGTGGCGGTCGTCACGGACCTGCTCGACTCGCTGGACGTCGCGATCCAAGGATCCGCCGTGCCGGTCCCGGTGGCCGCTGCCGTCGAGACGGCCGTCTCCGCGATGGGCATGGCCGCCCGCGCGCGCGAGGTCCGGGTCACCGCGGCAGCCACACCGCACGACGCCGACGTCCTCATGCCCGAGGCCAGCCTTCATCGCGCGCTGGTCGCGCTGATCGACAACGCGGTGAAGCACTCCCCCCGGGACTCCGAAGTCTCCGTGGTGACGACGGCCGACCGGAAGACCGTCGTCATCGATGTCGTCGACCACGGCGGCGGCATCCGCGGCATCTCCCCCGATCGCGTCTTCGACCGCTTCGCGCGTTCCTCCGAAGCGGTGGGAGGCGGAGGCGACGCCCGGTCCGGCTTCGGCATCGGGCTCTTCCTCGTCCAGGAGGCGGTCGGTCGGTTCGGCGGCAGCGTGGAGGTCGTCGACACGTCTTCCGCCGGCACGACGATGCGGATCCGTCTGCCGCGCGCAGCCGCTCACCGCTCGTAGAGCGCGATCACGCTCCTGTGCTCGACGAGCGTCTCCGTCCGGCGGTATCCGAGCGCCCGCAGATCCGTGATGCCCCACGTGTCGACCAGGCCGCCCGTGGAATACTCGACGACCCACACGCGCCCCACCCCGTCGAACCGGCCGCGCGCCGCGGCCTGCGCCACGGTGTAGGCGGTGCTGTGCCATGTCGACTCCCGTGCGTACGGAACGGCGAGTGTGACATCGCGCACGGCCGCGAACGGCTGCGGATCGGTGTCCATCGCAAGACGGGTCCGTCGGGACGGACGCACTCCCTCGTCGAAGACGATCGCGTCCCCCCGACGGGCGTGGGCATGGATCACGGCGGCGATCTGGTTCCAGTCCGACTGGTTCTGCGCGTAGGGCTGACGCTGAGCGACCCAGACCGGGATGACCGTGGCGCCGAGCGCAGCGGCCGCCGCGACCGCGACCCACGGACGGGTGACGCCCGCCCTCCTCGTCGCGCGCACCAGTCGACGCACTCCGAGCGCTATCAGGACCGCTGCGGCGGGCGCCGCGAAGGTACCGTACCGGGCGGTGAAGCCGGGACTCACGATGTTCATGAGGAGGAGCATTCCGACCGGCACGATGAGCCACGCGAAGGCGAGCGACTCCAGCCGGGGAAGCGGTCGGTTGAGGCGCAGAGCCTGGCGCACGTCCACGGCCCACCCGACGCCGGCGACCACGATCAGCGTCCATGCGACGACGGCGAACGGGATCGAGCCGAACCACATCGACACCAGGAGGGACGAGGGTGTCGCCTCGTCGCGATGGGCGAGGTAGGAGATCTGGTTCCGCTCGAGCAGACCGAGCACGAGCACCGGGGATGCCGCGGCGATCCCCGCCGCGCTGGCCACCGCCCACGATCGCAGCAGCTCGCGCCGCGTCAGCAGCACGGCCACCCCGACGGCCGCCGCCATCAGCGCCAGGTACAGGAACGTGTAGACGCCGACCGCCAGGACGGCACCGTACGCGATCCACCATCGCCGCGACGGTCGATCCCGCACGAGGATCTCCGCGACCACGACGCAGAGGACGGCGGCGATCGCGGCATCCCACGCGTACGCCCGGGCCTCGCCCCCCGCGTAGGTCAGCCGTGGCAGGACCGCGGCGACGGCACCCGCGACGACGGCGAAGCGGAGCGACCCGAACCTGCCGCACAGCACGACCACGGCGGCGGCGCAGATGCCGATCGCGACGGCCGAGGGCACCCGGATGGAGAAGGCGGACGACCCGAACACCCGGATCCAGAAGTGCAGCGCGATGTACGAGAGGCCGTGGACGGCGTCCACGTGCGTGAGCATCGCGAACAGGCTCCCCAGCGGACGGCGCGCGGAGAGCAGGCTCGCCGCCTCATCGCCCCAGAGTGAAGGGATCCACGAACCGGCGGCGCTGATCACGGCAGCGGCCGCCCCGACGACCGCGGCCGCCCCGATCAGGGGCCGCGGGCTCGGTGCGACGGACCTCACGACGGCGAGCGGCTGCGTGGTGACCATGGACACCAGCCAACCGCCGCCTCACCAAGAAACCTCTCATCCGCGGATGCCGGCGGGTGCCGCCCCCTCCCCGGGAGTGGGAGAATGCGGAGTCATGGCGAATCTGCTCACGGTGATACAGACCTCCCCCGACCCGGAGCAGGTCGACGCGCGCACGAAGAGTCGGCGCAGCATCGCGCAGAAGATCCGCGACCTCGGCCAGAACCGCGTCGGAGCACTCCTCCTTCTGCTCGCCACCGCGATCGCGATCGTCTGGGCCAATGCGGCGACCTCCTCCTACGAGGGCTTCTGGGAGACCCAGCTCACGCTCGGCGTCGCCGACCTCCGACTCGAATTCACCCTCCACGCTCTCGTCAACGACGCGTTGATGGCGATCTTCTTCTTCACCGTCGGACTGGAGGTGCGGCGCGAGTTCGCGATCGGCGAGCTGACCAGCTGGTCTCGTGCGGTCATCCCCGTCGTGGCCGCGATCGCCGGGCTCGGTGTCCCGGCGCTCCTGTTCCTCCTCATCGCGGGGGGAACAGGCCACGCCGACGCCTGGGGCATCGTGATCTCGACCGACACCGCCTTCCTGGTCGGCGCCCTCGCACTGGTCGGCCCGCGCGTCCCGGGTCGGCTCCGCATCTTCCTGCTCGCCCTCGCCGTCGTCGACGACATCGGGGCGCTCACGATCATCGCGCTCGTGTACACGAAGGACTTCACGCCCCTGCCCCTCGCGATCGCGGCCGTCGGACTCGTCGGCATCTACTTCACCCGGTACCTGCGCGGCGGCCGGGGGCCCGTGTACGCCACGCTCGCGGTCGTCGTATGGATGGCGTTCCTCGCTTCCGGTGTGCACCCCACGCTCGCGGGCGTCGCGATCGCGCTGCTGGTCCCGGTCTACCGGCCGAACCGCCGCGACGTTGAGCACGCGCTCGACCTCGCCAGGACGTTCCGGCAGTCGCCGAACACGGAGTACGCGCGGGCCGCCGCGAACAGCCTGCGGGAGTCGATCTCCATCAACGAGCGGCTCCAGTCGGCCTACGCCCCGTACGTCGCGTACGTCATCCTGCCGCTGTTCGCCCTCGCGAACGCCGGCGTCATGGTGAGTCCCGACATCCTCCGGGGCGCGTTCACCTCCCCCCTCACGTGGGGCATCGTCGTCGCCCTGGTCGTGGGCAAGTTCGTCGGGGTGTTCGGGTCGACCTCGATCATGCGGCTGCTCCGCGTGGGCGAGTTCGGACCGGGCCTGACGGTCGATCGCATCGCCGGGGGCGCTGCGCTCTGCGGGATCGGATTCACGATCGCGCTGTTCATCGTCGACCTGTCCATCACCGACGAGATCGCCCAGAACGAGGCGCGCGTCGGCGTGCTCGCGGCGTCCGTGCTGGCGTTCCTGATCGCGACGATCATCTTCCGGATCTCCGACGCGATGCGCCCGGACCAGGATGCCGGGATGACGCTGGTGCGACCCGTCGATCCCGCCAGGGACCACCTGTTCGGCGACCCGAACGCCCCGCTCACGATCGTGGAGTACGGCGACTTCCAGTGCCAGTTCTGCCTGAAGGCGTCCGGGTCGATCCAGGAGGTGCGGGACGAGCTCGGAGAGCGCCTACGGTACGTGTGGCGCCACGCGCCCCTCGTGGCGTACCACCCGAACGCGCTCGCCGCGGCCGAGGCCTCCGAGGCGGCGTCCCTGCAGGGGAAGTTCTTCGAGTTCGAGCGCGGGCTCTTCGCCGATCAGGAGAACCAGCGGCCGTCCGACATCATCCGGCTCGCCCAGGACCTCGGCCTCGACGTGGAGAGGTTCGAGAAGGACCTCACCTCCCCGGAGGTGGCGGGGCGGGTCCGCGACGACATGCTCGACGCGGAGGCGATGAACATCACGTCGGTGCCGACGCTCTTCGTCAACGGGCGACGTCACATCGGACCGTACGACGCGCGTTCGCTTCTCCGCGCGCTCGCGGAGGCGGCTCCCGATGCCCCCGCCAGGGTGGAGTGACCCGGCACCGGGGGGCGGAAACTCACAGCACGCGTACAGGTTCGGGGGACCAAATCCGACCGCGCCGTCGTTCTCGTAGATAGCGCCGCAGCCAGCGACGCGAGAGGAGAATCGTGTCAGACGACTACCGCAAGACCCCCGAGGCGCTGAACCGCCTCACCGACACCCAGTTCCACGTGACGCAGGAGGACGGCACCGAGCCGGCCTTCCGCAACCAGTACTGGAACAACCACGAGCCGGGCATCTACGTCGACGTCGTGTCGGGCGAGCCCCTGTTCTCGTCGACGGACAAGTACGACAGCGGCACCGGATGGCCGAGCTTCACGCGGCCCATCGACGCGGCCGCCGTCACGCAGAAGACCGACCGCAAGCTCTGGATGACGCGCACCGAGGTCCGCTCGGCGGGCGCCGACAGCCACCTGGGCCACGTCTTCGACGACGGGCCGCGGGATGCCGGAGGCCTGCGATACTGCATGAACTCGGCCGCCCTGCGGTTCGTCCCCGCGGCAGAGCTCGAGCAGCAGGGCTACGGGCAGTACCGCGTCCTGTTCGACCCCACCGCGACACCCACCACCAGCGAGGAGCACGCATCATGACCAGCGGCATCACCGACACCGGCGCCATCACCCGGACGCCCGGCACCGAGACGGCCGTCCTCGCGGGCGGGTGCTTCTGGGGCATGGAGGACCTGATCCGCCGTCAGCCCGGCGTGCTCACCACGCGCGTCGGCTACACGGGCGGCTCGAACGACCACGCGACCTACCGGAACCACCCCGGTCACGCCGAGGCCGTCGAGATCGTCTTCGACCCGACGAAGACGACCTACCGCGACATTCTGGCGTTCTTCTTCCAGATCCACGATCCGTCGACGAAGGACCGCCAGGGCAACGACATCGGCAGCAGCTACCGCTCCGCGATCTTCCCGCTCAGCCCGGAGCAGGATTTCGTCGCCCGCGAGACGATCGCCGACGTCGACGCGTCCGGCCTCTGGCCGGGCACCGCCGTCACCACGGTAGAGCCCGCTGGACCCTTCTGGGAGGCCGAGCCCGAGCACCAGGACTACCTGATCAAGTACCCGAACGGCTACACGTGCCACTTCCCGCGAGCCGGCTGGGTGCTCCCCAAGAGGGACTCCGCGACCGCCGTCTGAGCACTCATCGCACACGGAAGCGCCCGGCTCGGATGCCGGGCGCTTCCGTCTCTCGCGCGGCTACGCGCCGACGATCGAGACGCGGAGCGAATACAGCGACGTCGTCGCCGTGATGTAGAGCGTGTTCCGCCGGATCCCACCGAAGGTCAGATTGGCGGCCTTCTCCGGGAGCCCGATCGAGACCAGTTCAGTGCCGTCGGGGGCGAAGCAGCTCACGCCGTCGCGCGTTCCGGCCCAGATCCGCCCCTCCCGGTCGAGGCGGATGCCGTCGAAGCCGTATCCCGATGCGATCACGGAGGGCTCTCCGAGAACCCCGTCGACCAGTGGGACGGCGCTCAACGTGTTCTTCGCGCTGTCCACCACGTACAGGATGCGCTCGTCGAGCGAGAACGCGAGCCCGTTCGGCTGCTCGAATGCGGCGCTCGCGGCTCGGACGTCCTGTTCGTCCGCGCGCCGGACGAAGACGAGGCTTGCACCGATCGCGCTGGGTGAACGATGACCCTCGTAATCGGTGAGGATTCCGAAGGTGGGGTCGGTGAACCACACGGAGCCGTCCCGGGACACGACGACGTCGTTCGGACTGTTCAGCCGCCGCCCCTGGTAGGCGCCCGCCACGAGGGTCTCGCTCCCGTCGTGCTCGCGTCGGACGACGGACCGCTCGCCGTGAAGGCAGGTGACGAGGCGGCCGCAACCGTCGAAGGTCCTCCCGTTCGCGAAGCGCGCCGGCTCCTCGAAGACGTCGACGCGATCGGCGACCTCGTCGTAGCGCAGCGTGCGGTCCGACGGAATGTCACTGAAGATCAACGTCCGCGACTGGGCCGAGTAGGCCGGCCCCTCCAGCCATCGGCCGCTGTCGAAATGCACGCGCACGCGCGGGTCGTGCCCGAAGCCCGACATCCGCGCGTCCTTCACGACGACGTCGGCCGGAATGGACGCGAGCACGGGTGCGTTCATGGCGGGTTCCTCTCCCACGGTGATGCGCAGCAGACGCGCCGTCGCAGCCCTCAGTATGCCGTCACCCGACCCGCTGAGCAGGCCGCTTCTACAGCGAGAAAGCCCGGCACATGGCCGGGCTTTCTCGCTGTTGGTGACCCCAGCGGGATTCGAACCCGCGTTACCGCCGTGAGAGGGCGGCGTACTAGGCCGCTATACGATGGGGCCGTCAAGACAACCGTACAAGTATGCCATGAGCGCCGAGGCCCGGCCAAATCGACCGAGGCCTTGATCACGCGCTTGCTCGAGCTCCCGCGGCGCGGTTGACTCGACTCATGCGAGTGACAAAGCACGAACACGCGGCCCTGTTCATCGAAGACGGCGGCAAGGCGCTCATCGTCGATCCCGGCAGCTTCACGAACCCCTTCACCGCCCTGCAGGACGTCATCGCGGTCGTCATCACCCACGAGCATCCCGATCACTGGACGCCCGAGCATCTGGACCGGATCCTGAAGGGGACCGGGGGCGTTCCCATCTACGCTCCCGAAGGAGTGGCCAAGGCGGCCGCCGGGTACGACATCACCGTCGTCCGCCCAGGGGACACCGTTCGCCTCGAGCCGTTCACCCTCGAGTTCTTCGGGGGAAAGCACGAGGTCATCCATTCCTCGATCCCGGTCGTCGACAACGTCGGCGTGCTGGTCAACGGCGAGTTCTACTACCCCGGCGACTCGTATGCGGTGCCCCGTGGCCACGCCGTAGAGCTGCTCGCCGCGCCCATCGGCGCACCGTGGCTGAAGATCGGCGACGCCATCGACTTCGTCCTGGCCGTCGCACCCCGGCGAGCCTTCGGCACCCACGACATGACGCTGTCCGTGATCGGGCGGACCATGGGCGCCGCGCGGCTGACGTGGGCCGTGGAGCAAGGCGGCGGGGAGTACCTGCCGCTCGAGCCGGGCGAATCCGCAGACCTGTGATCGCGGGCCGCCCGTCGCGGCGCTCCTACTCGGCGTCGAGATCCGTCTCCAGCAGGACGACGAGTTCGTCGAGCGCGGCGTCTGCGCCGTCGGCGTCCGACTTGAGCGTGACGACGGTGCCCTTCGCGGCCCCGAGTCCCATGAGGGACAGGATGCTGCCGGCGTTGAGGTCCGGCCCGCCCTCCACGGCGATCGTGATGGGGATCTTCTTCTCCTGAACGGCCTGCACGAAGATCTTCGCCGGACGGGCGTGAAGCCCGGAGCTGCTCGCGATGGTGGCCTGACGTTCTGCCATGGTCGTTCCTCTCGATTCAGGCGGGGGCGAGTGCCGGAGCACCGTCCGCGACGGCGACCTCGGGACGCTGACGGCCGACGAATCGCTTCAGCGCGACGAGGATGAGTGCTGTCACGACCGTACCGGCTGCGAGAGCGATCAGGAACGCCCACCACGGGTCGATGGCGAACAGGACGAACACGCCGCCGTGCGGAGCGCGGGAGCCGACGCCGAAGGCCATGATCAGGGCTCCCGTGACGGCGCCGCCGACCAGGTTCGACGGAATGACGCGCAGCGGGTCGGCGGCCGCGAACGGGATGGCGCCCTCAGAGATGAACGACAGCCCCAGGAGCCAGGCCGCGGCGCCGTTCTCCCGCTCGACCGCGGTGAAGCCCTGCCGGTAGAGCACCGTCGAGGCCAGTGCCATCGCGAGGGGCGGCACCATGCCCGCAGCCATGACGGCAGCCATGATGTGGAAGCTGGCGTCCGACTGCGCCGCCAGTCCGGCCACGGCGAACGCGTAGGCGACCTTGTTGACCGGCCCACCGAGGTCGAAGCACATCATGAGACCGAGGATGACGCCGAGGCCGATCGCCCCGGCTCCCGTGAGTCCGTTGAGGAAGCTGGTCAGCTGGGTCATGAGCCACGCGATCGGGGCACCGAGGATGATGAGCATCAGTCCGGACGAGATCGCGGAGGCGATGAGCGGGATGATCACCACGGGCATCAGACCGCGCAGCCAGCGCGGCACGGCCGGCTTTCCGAGCAGGTAGGCGACGTAGCCGGCGATCAGGCCGCCGATGAGTCCGCCGAGGAAGCCCGCGTTCATGAACACCGCGATGGACCCCGCGATGAAGCCGGGCGCGATGCCGGGTCGGTCGGCGATGGCGAAGGCGATGTAGCCCGCCAGTGCGGGGACCAGGAACCCGAGTCCGACCGCTCCGATCTGGAACGCCACGGCGCCGAGGTAGTAGCCGAGTCCCTCGGGAGGCAGGTTCCAGATCGCGTAGTGGGTCAGCGTGAAGACGGCGTTGTTCACGCCGGAGTCGCCGTGCGCGAGCGCGATGCCGTATCCACCGAGGAACGGGAGGAAGCTGATCGCGATCAGCAGTCCGCCGCCCGCGACGAACGGGATCATGTAGCTGACGCCGGTCAGCAGGATCCGCTGGATGTTGCGTCCCGCCGAGACCTTCTGGGTCGAGGTCGGCCCCGCGGTCGATCCGCTGGAGGCGACACGAGCGGCGGCGGGGTTCCCGGCGGCAGCGACCGCCTCGGCGACGAGCTGCTTCGGCTGCTCGATCCCGCGCTTCACCCCGGATCGCACCACGGGCTTGCCGGCGAACCGGCCCTCTTCCCGCACATCGACGTCGTTGGCGAAGATGACGGCGTCCGCGGCCTCGATGACCTCCTGCGGCAGCGGCTGATATCCGCTCGACCCCTGCGGCTCCACGATGAGGTCCACGCCCGCCTCCTTGCCCGCGGCGGTCAGCGCGTCCGCGGCCATGAACGTGTGCGCGATGCCGGTGGCGCAGGAGGTGACGGCGACGATCCGGATCGGGCGTCCGTCCGTCGCCGCCGGCCCTGAGCTCGGCGCGACAGCCGCCGGCGCGGCGGCCGTCGGCGCCGGTGCGGCCGCGCCCACCTCCTCGCCGATGGCGACGCGCACGATGTGCACCACCTCTTCCGGCGTACGCGCGGCGCGGAGCCCGGCGGTGAAGTCCTCCTGCATGAGGCTGCGAGCGAGCTTCGAGAGCACGGCGAGGTGCGCCTCCGCCGCGTCGGCCGGTGCCGCGATCAGGAACACGAGATCGGCGGGGCCGTCCGGCGCGCCGAAGTCGACGCCGGGCGACAGACGCGCGAAGGCGAGGGAGGGGACGGTGACGGCCGGGCTCTTCGCATGCGGGATCGCGATGCCACCCGGCAGGCCGGTCTCATCCTTCTCCTCCCGCTCCCAGGCGTCGGCGAAGAGCGCCTCGGCATCCGTCGCGCGGCCTTCGGCGACGACGAGCCTGGCCAGGGCACGGATGACGGCGGCCTTGTCGGCGCCGAGTGGCGCGTCGAGCGCGATGAGCGCGGGGGTGATGGTGTCGGACACGGTGACCTCCAGTGGTGTGGTCGTGAGGGGATTCAGGGGATGAGCGGAGCGACGCTGATGTCGCCGAGGGGAAGGTCGCGGGGGCTCGGCGCCTGCGTCCCGGGCAGCGACGCCGCCGCCGCGCCGTGGCGGATCGCCGACGCGAGGCACGCCTCGGGCCCGGCGCCCGACGACTCGGCGAGAAGGTACCCGGCGAGCGAGCTGTCTCCCGCGCCGACGGTGCTGCGCACGCGGATGGGCGGCGGCACGGCCACCCATGCGCGGTCCGCGGAGACGAGGACGGCGCCGCGGCCCCCCAGGGTCACGAGCGCGGTCGCGACCTGGGCGGGAACCAACCGGCGGGCGGCAGCGAGGGCCTCTCGTGCGAGGTCGTCCCCGTCGCCGAGCGCCGTGCCCGCGAGCTCCGCGAGCTCGTCGTCGTTCGGCTTGATGAGATCGGGGTGTCCCTCGGCGACGACGTGGGCGAGGGCGGGGCCCGACGCGTCGACCGCGATGCGGGGGGCGCCGGACCCCCACCGCGTCCGCACGGCGCGGATGATCATGACGTAGAAGTCCGGACCGACCCCGGGAGGGAGGGATCCGGCGAGGACCAGCCAGCGCGCTCCGTCGACGGCCGCGACCACCTCGTCGACGAGGGCGGCCGCCTCGTCGTCTGACAGCACCGGACCGCGCAGGTTGAGCTTCGTCGTGATCCCGGCGGGGTCGGTGATGGCGATGTTGGTGCGGCAATGGCCCGCGATGCCGATCGTGCGCAACGGCACGCGCGACGGGGAGAGGGCGGAGCGCAGCGGATCGTCTTCGGCGAGCGGCAGCACCGCGAGCGTGGGCGCGTCGGCGGCGACGAGCACCCGCGCGACATTGAGGCCCTTGCCTCCGGCGTCCTCCCGTTCGGATGCCGCGGCCTGGACCTCACCGGGGTGCAGAGGCGCCTCGAGGAGGATCGTCCGGTCGAGGGCCGGATTCGCGGTGACGGTGACGATCATGCGAGGCGCACCTCCACGCCGGCCTCCTGCAGGCCGGCGGCGAGGTCCGGCTCGGGAGCGGCATCCGTCACGAGGACATCGATCGAGGAGAGGGAGGCGAAGGTCACGAGCGACTCCACCCCGAACTTGCCTGCATCGGCGACGACGATGACCCGTCGGGCCGCGTCGACGATGGCGCGCTTCACCGCGGCCTCTTCCGGATCCGGCGTGCTCAACCCGAAGCCTGCAGACAGGCCGTTCGTTCCGATGAACGCGACATCGGGTCGCAGCGACTCGATCGCCCGCACGGCGCCCGCTCCGACGGCGGCGGCGGTCACCCCGCGCACGCGCCCGCCGATCACGGTCAGGGCGACGGTCTCGGCTGCGGCGAGTGCCGGGGCGACGGTGAGCGAGTGGGTCACGACATCGGCCCGACCGCGCGCCGCGGCCAGGTAGGCGGGAAGCTGATCCGCCACGGCGGCGGTGGTCGTGCCGGCGTCGAGGAAGACGGAGCCGCGGAATGCCGGGCCGATGAGGTCGAGCGCGGCCGAGGCGATCGCGACCTTGGCGCGCGTGCGGCGGTGGGCGCGCTCGAGCACGGTGGGTTCCGCTGTGCTGTGCCGGTCCCCCGGCACGGCGCCGCCGTGGACGCGTCGGAGGGCGCCGACCCGCTCCAGTGCGTCGAGATCCCGACGGATGGTCTCGGTGGTGACCTCGAAGCGGGCTGCCAGCTCGTGCACGCCGACGCGGCCCTCTTCCGCGAGCAGCCGCTCGATCAGTTCCTGACGCTCCGTCGCATACACGAGATCCCCCTTCGGATTCCCACACATTACAACACATTCCCACATGTGGCAACGGTTTGATTCATGTGGGAATGGGCACGCTCCGCCGTCGGACACAGACGACTCATAGGCACAGCAGAGCGCGGACCTCATCAGGCCGGGTGTACTTCGTGACATGACCGCTCTCGCCCCCTCCCCGTCCGCGCCCCTGACGGCGTCGACCGTCGCGCACTCCCGCGCGCCGCGGTGGACGCCGTGGATCACCGGCCTCGTTCTCATCGGCCTGCTCTCCGCGGGCCTCACCGTCTGGGGAGTATGGTCCGGGTCCCGCTCGGACTACTACGCGTCGATCGCCCTGTCGATGAGCAAGAGCTGGTCGAACCTCTTCTTCGGCGCCTTCGATCCCGCGGGAACCGTGACGCTCGACAAGATCCCGGGCTCGTTCTGGATCCCTGCGCTGTTCGTCAGACTCTTCGGCTTCTCCACCTTCACCGTCATCCTTCCCAATGCCCTCGCCGCGGTGGCGGCGACCCTGATCACGGCGGTGACGGCGCGGCGGCTGGCGGGACCCACCGCAGGTCTGCTCGCCGGTGCTGTCGTCGCGGTCACGCCGGTGCTCGTCGCGGTATCGCGATCGAACCAGCCCGAGACGTTCTTCGTGCTCGGCCTCGCCCTCACCGCGTGGGCGGCCGCGAGGGCGCTGAAGCACCAGAGCTTCTGGTGGCTCATGGCGGCGGGCGGCTTCATCGCCCTGTCGTTCCAGACCTACATGCTCGAGGCTTGGGCGGTCTGGCCGGCCCTCGCCGCCGCGTACCTGTGCACGGCCCAGCCAGTGCTGCGCAAGCTGTGGCACACCGCGGTCGCCGGCGCGACCAGCCTCGCGGCATCCGTTCTCTGGATCGTGATCGTCGCTCTCATCCCGGCCGGCAGCCGCCCGTACATCGGCAGCACCCTGCACAACGATCCGTGGGAGATGGTCTTCGGCTACAACGGCCTCGGCCGCTTCGGCTCGAGCACCGCGGACGCGACGGCCTACAACTCCTTCACTCCCCCGTTCTCCGGCTCGGCCGGCATCTTCCGGCTGTTCAACGAGCAGGTGGCGGGGCAGATCGCCTGGATGATCCCCGCGTCGATCCTGGCCGTGGCGGTGCTCGGAATGCTGCGCTTCCGGCTGTCCGTGACGGTGTTCCTCGGGGTGTGGATCGCGACGTTCCTCGCGATGTTCTCCGCCGTCGCGGGGATGCACCAGTTCTACACCGCCGCCCTCGCGGTCCCGATGGGTCTCGCCGTCGGCCTGGCGTTCGGCTGGGCCCGCTCGCGACGGGTTCCGTGGGCACAGATGGCGCTCATCGCGATCGCTGCGGTCACCGCGCTCGTGATCGGGTTCTCGTACGGCGGCTACTCCATCGTCGCCGCGTCCGTTCAGCTGGTCCTCGCGGCCGCCGCGATCGCCATGATCGCCTGGGAGACCCGGCGCGTCGCGATGATCCGGACGTGGACTGCTCTCGTCGCCACAGGCGGGATGCTGCTGACGCCTGCGGTCTGGTCGGCGGTCACGATCGCGAACCCCAGTTCGACCAACCCGGTCGCCGGCGGTGTCGCCGACATGGGCGGGTTCGGTAGGCAGGCACCGGGCAGCCTCGGCGGCGGCCAAGGGGGACCGCAAGCCGGCGGGCAGGCATCCGGCGGCTTCGGCGGGCAAGCCGGCGGGCCGGGTGGGGCCGGGCAGGCGCCGGGCGGCCAGGGCGGCTTCCGCGGGCAGGGCAGCGCTGCCCAGGCGCCCAACGGCGGCCGCTTCGGCGGCGGCGTCACCGGCGCGGACTCGACGGCGCTTCTCACCTACCTGAAGGCGAACGCCGGTGATGCGAAGTACCTGGTCGCCGTCTTCGGCGCGCAGACCGCCGCGGGCCTCATCATCGAATCGGACGGCGGATCGGTGCTGCCGATCGGCGGGTTCAGCGGCAACGACCCGGTCCCCACGCTCGCGGAGTTCCAGGTCATGGTGGCCGCCGGGGACGTGAAGTACGTTCTGACCTCGGGTCGGGGCGGCGGCTTCGGCGGCGGCGGCGGAACGGGGGCCTCGAGCGAGATCATGTCCTGGGTGGAGGCGAACTGCACCTCTGTGACGGATGCCTCGGTGTCGGGCCTGTACCAGTGCTCCGCGTCGAGCGCGGGCTCCTGAGGATCAGCGCCTCTGCGGACGGCCGGGCCGTCAGGGAGAGGCGGCGGCGCGACGGACGTGGCTGCGCGCGTGTTCGATCGCGGATGGCAGGTCGGCGAAGAGGTGGTTCTGGTGCCGGAGGGCTGCGATCACGCCCACCCGGGTCGCGACGCGGAGATGGCGGTCCTGGACGCCTTTGATGAGCACGGTGATGCCCCGGCGCTCCAGCGAGTGGACGAGCTCCGTGATCACCCGCGCGCCCGTGGCATCCAGGATCTGGAGTTGCGACAGACGCAGGATGACCACCCTGATGTTCGTGACGCGGTTGATCTCGTCCGTCATCCGGTCCGCTGCACCGAAGAAGAGCGCCCCATCCAGCCGGAAGACGACAATGTCCTGATCCCCCGGGAGCGCAGGTCCGTCGATCGTCTCGCGATGCACGCCGCCGGATGCCGCGAGCGAGCGCAGCGCGAAGAACGCGGCGACCGCGATCCCGATCCCGACCGCGACGATGAGGTCGAACGACACGGTGATGACGGCGGTGGCGATGAAGACGATCGCGTCCGATCTGCTCGCGGCGACGACGCTGCGCACGGTGGGCACCGAGATCATCCGCACGGCCGTCACCAGCAGCACTCCCGCGAGGGCCGCGAGGGGGATCTGCGCCACGGCCGTCGACGCCAGGTACACGACGGCGAGAAGCACGAGCGAGTGCGTGATCGCGGCGACCCGGGTCTGCGCGCCGGAACGGACGTTCACCGCCGTCCGGGCGATCGCACCCGTCGCCGGCATTCCACCGAACAGACCCGAGGCGAGCGACGCCATGCCCTGCCCGACGAGTTCCCGGTCGGCGTCGTACGGTCCGGTGTCCGCGAGGGATGCGGCCACCCGCGCCGACAGCAGCGACTCGATCGCCGCGAGGGCGGCGACGGTGAGCGCGGGTCCGCTGAGCGTGACGAGCAGGTCGAGGGTCACGTGCGGAATCGCCGGCGCGGGCAGAGTCGCGGGAAGCTCGCCGATGCGCGTGACGGGCCCGTGCGCGACGGCGTACGCGACCGACACGACAGCGATCGCGATGAGCGACGCCGGCAGGTGACGGTTGAGTCGCGGCAGCACGATCATGATGCCCGCGACGGCAGCTGCGGCGCCGGCCGCCCAGGCCGACTGCGGCCAGGAGACCGCGGGCAGCGCGTCGATCGCCGCGATGAGGGCATTGCTGCTCTTCCCCGCGGGAACGCCGAGCGCGGCGGGCACCTGCTGCAGGAAGATGATCACCGCGATGCCCAGCGTGAAGCCCTCGATGACCGGCCAGGGGATGAACGAGACGACGCGACCGATCTTCAGGATGCCTGCCGCCAGCACGAACAGCCCGGCGAGAAGGCTCAGCAGCGGAACGACGCCCGCGCCGTGGGCGGTGACGATCGGCGCCAGCACGACGACCATTGCGCCCGTCGGTCCGGAGACCTGCACGTTCGAGCCGCCGAAGACCGCCGCGACGACTCCCGCGATGATCGCAGTCACGAGGCCGGCCTCGGGGCCGGCTCCCGAGCTGACGCCGAACGCGAGTGCGAGCGGGAGCGCCACGATGCCGACCGTGACCCCGGCGACGAGGTCACCGCGCCAGCTGCGCGGCACGCGGCGATAGTCGGCCGCACTCGGGAGCAGCGGGGTCAGGAAGGAGCGCGCCGTCATCGAACGTCGACCATCGGCTGAGCGAGCTCGGGGAGATTGCCCGTGCTCTCCAGCCGGTCCTGCGCCTGACTCAGGATGTCGACGAGGAGACTCCGCGCGACCCTCAGCAGATCGGCAACCTCGGGGAACGCGGGACGATAGAACACCTGACTCCCGCGCCGCTCGGACACGACCAGGCTGTGGCGGCGGAGCACCGCGAGGTGCTGCGACAGGTGGGATGCCTCGATGTGCAGGTCGTCCATCAATGCGCCGACGCCCACCTCTCCCCCGGCGGTGACGATCTCCAGGATCCGCACGCGCACGGGATGGGCCAGTCCCTTGAAGAGATTGGCCTTCACCTCGTAGAGGGGGCGATCCTCGCCCAGGAGGACATCCATGACTGCTCCCGCCGATGACTTGACGGTTTCATCATGTCATACAGCCATGAGTAGTCGCGTCACCGCTGTCGCTCGGCGGCACCCAGCGTTCGTGCGGCGTTCGGTCCTAGGGTTGCTCTTCGTGACGAGCACCGAGACCCTCCGAGGCGTCGCCGTCCCGGTCCGTGCGCGCGTGTGGCAGTCCATCGCCCGCCTGCCGTTCACGGCCGCGCTGCTCGGAGCCACTCTCGTGGCGGGCGTGCTCACCGGCGGACTCTGGTCTCCCCTCCACCGCACAGCGGTGTGGCCGTGGCTCGCACCGGGGCTCCCCGCGTTCGCGGAGGGGCATTGGTGGACCATCGTCACAGGAGCATTCGTGATCGCAGCACCTGGAGGGCTCGCGCTGGCCCTCGCCGCGCTGGTTCCCATCGGCCTTCTCGAGTGGAGCTGCGGCTGGCGTCGAACCGCGTTCTATTTCTCGGTGGCGCAGGCCTGCGGCGTGCTCGCCTCGGCGGCCACGCTCTGGCTCCTGACGTTCACGCCGTGGCAATGGGGCCACCTGCATGCCGCCGCGCTCGTGGGCGGCTTCTCGGCGGGCTCTCTGGGCTGCCTCGCGGCGATGATCGGACGTCTGTCGTCGCCGTGGCGGACGCGCGCGTGGCTCGTTCTCCTGTCCGCGCTCTTCCTGCTGCTGCTGTTCTGGGGGACTGCCGGCGACATCGCCCGCACCGCCGCGGTCCTCAGCGTGCTGTGCATAGACAGGTCACTGCACATCCAGCGCAGCACCCTCCGCGAGCAGCGACTGATCGCCTTCGTGGCCCTCGTCTCGCTGGGAGCCACCGAGATCGTGGTCCTGCTTGCACCGACGAGCGGACCCTTCGGCCCGACCGAGACGCAGAGCGGCTCACTGCCGGACATCCTGTCCGATATCGCGATCATCCTCTTCGTGTCCCATGGGCTGCGCCTCGGTCGGCGCTGGGCCTGGTTGGCGACAGTTGCACTGGCGATCTTCAATCTGGCGGGCGCCGCGCTCCTTCTCATCCTGATCGGGAATCTCGGATGGGGCCCCGTTCAAGAGCTGATCGAGGGCTCCCCCTCGCTGTCTCTCGCGACCGCTGCACTCTGGCTCGCGCTGCTGGTGTACATGGTGTTCGTCCGCGGCGCGTTCCACGCGCACCGGCGCCGGAGGCTCGGCCGCCACCCCTATCCGCGGGTCGACGAGGTGAAGGATGCCATCCGATCCTTCGGAGGCGGTGCGATCTCGTGGATGGCTTCCTGGGACGACAACTCCTACGCACGCACGACGACGGGGCTCGTCGCCTATCAACGCAGAGCGGGCGTCGCGATCGCTCTCGGCGACCCGCTCGGAGCTGCCGAGGGCCGGGCCCAGTCCGTCCGCGACTTCATCGCGGACGCCGAGGATCTGGGTCTGATTCCGTGCTTCTTCAGCGCAACGGCCACGACCAGGGAGGCGCTCCCGGACGGATGGCGGAGCCTCGTCATCGCCGACGACACCATCGTCGACCTCACCGACCTGGAGTTTCGCGGAAAGAGCTGGAATTCGGTGCGCACGACACTGAACAAGGCCGCACGCGAGGAGATCGGCTTTCGCCTCACACATCTGACGCAGGAGTCGAAGGGCATCCAGGCGCAGGTGCGCGCGATATCGGAGATCTGGGCGGGCGATCGCGGCCTGCCGGAGATGGGATTCACCCTGGGCACGCTCGTGGAAGCCGAGGACCCGGAGGTGCGACTGGCGGTGGCCCTGTCACGCGAGGGCGACGTCGACGGGTTCCTGTCCTGGCTCCCCGTCTACGGAGAGGGTGGCGTCATCCGCAGCTGGACTCTTGACCTCATGCGCCGACGCGAAGGCGGCTTCGGTCCTGTCATCGAGTTCCTGATCGCGAGTTCCGCCATGACCTTCCGAGACGAGGGCATCGCTGAGATCTCCCTCTCCGGAGCTCCGCTTGCGCGCGACTACACGCCCGATGACGGAAGGATCGCGGACCTCGGTGCCCGACTGTCGCGAGCGCTCGAGCCGACGTACGGGTTCCGCTCGTTGCGTCGCTTCAAGGAGAAGTTCCACCCGCGCTACGACACGATGTTCCTTCTGTATCGCGACGAGAGCGACCTCGGGCGCATCGCTGCGGGCCTCACTCGCGCCTTCCTCCCCCAAGCCACGTGGCGCCAGTTCGCGGGCGCAGGGGTGGGCCTCCTCCGAGCCGACCGCGCACCGGCCGAGACCCGGTCCGGCTGAGCGCGAGGCCGCGACGACGACCCCCGGCGTCTCCGGGATCACCCTCTTTTCCGTGACCGACCCGCCCGAGAGGCATCCGTGGACGCACTGCTATCCCTTCAGATCATCGGCGGGCCTGTGCCGATCGTCCTCCAGGTCGTCTCGCTCGTCCTGATCGCGATCCTCCTCTGCCGTCACGCGACCCTGCGCTGGACGCTCACTGCAGCCATCGCCGTCCTCGTGGGCCTCGTCGTCGCACTTGCGCTGTTCTGCTACGTCGACCTCGCCCGCAGCTTCCAGATCACCCTGCCCGCGCAGGTCGGGTGGTGGATGGCTGCCACTCTCGGAGGGGTCGGTCTTGCGATCGCGAGCTTCTGGAACAGTCGCTGGTGGCGGAAGGTCCTCGCGAGTGTCGCCATCGTCGTGTTCGCCGCGACCGGCGCCGTGCAGGTGAACGACGCGTTCGGCTTGGACACCACGGTGGCCGACGTGCTCGGGATCACGGTTCCGCACCCGATCGCGCTCCCTCTCGTCTCGCCCACTCCGACGGCGTCCATGCCTGCTCCGGAGACCGACCTGCCTCTCTCCGCCACCTGGACGCCGCCGCCCGGCATGCCCTCGGTGGGAAAGCGCGGCACGGTCACGATACCCGGGACGATCTCCGGGTTCGATGCCCGCCCGGCCGGGCTGTACCTGCCGCCGGCCGCGCTCGTGAAGAAGCCGCCCACGCTGCCCCTGATCGTCATGATGATGGGATTCCCCGGAAACCCCGATCCCTCGCGCATCGCTCAGGTCATGGATGGCTTCGCCGCTCGGCATCGCGGTCTCGCGCCCATCGTCGTCGTCGCCGATCAGATCGGCCCGGGCCACGACCCTGCGTGCGCGGACTCACGCGCCCGCGGCCACGCTCAGACCTACATCACGCGGGATGTGGTCGCCTGGGCGCTCGCCCATCTCAACGTGAGCAGAGATCCGGCGCTGCACGTGATCGCGGGATACTCCAACGGCGCAACGTGCGCCCTGAAGTACGCCGCCGAGGAGCCGACGGTGTTCCGCAACGTGCTGTCGGTGTCCCCCGAGCTCTTCCCGGGCAGCAACTACGCGCAGAGCGTCATCGCTTCCGTCTACGGCGGTGATCGAGCGGCGTGGCAGGCGGCGAAGCCCGTCACCATCCTCGAGGCCCATCGCGGGGATGCCGCCTACCGCGACGTCACAGCGGTCATCACGACCGGAGCTCTCGACACCGAGTTCGGGCCCGGCTCGCGCACTCTGGCGGCGACGGCGAGAAGCGCCGGCATGAATGTCAGCCTTCTCACGATCCCCGGCGTCGCGCACGTCGGCGACAATCTCCACGACGGCCTCACCGCCGGGTTCGCGGAGCTGGCGGCAAGGCTCGGTCTGACGACCCCCGGCGGCTCGGGGATGGCGCTCGTCCCCTGACCGAAGCGCTGCCACCGTGTCCGACAGGGGCAGGGCGGGCATGAACCCTCGGCGGAACGACTCGCTCCGTTGCTCGTGCGACCTGGGCGCTGGCGACGTCCGGAGGTCTGCGATGTCCCCCGGTACCGTCGAGTGATGGAACCTTCGCACCGCACCGTCCCGCACACCCGTCGCATCGCCCTGCTGCTGCTCGCGGCCGGCTCCACTCTCGTGATGGCCGGATGCTCCTCCGGCTCCGTCACGATCAGCAACGGACCGTGCTCCGGGCGCTCCTTCACGGTCAGCGACGACGGGGCACAGCTTGCGCTGGACGGCCCGTGCGGCGACGTGGTCGTCGACGCCGATCACGTGACACTGAACATCGACAGCGCCACCTCGCTCGTCATCCACGGCGACGATGCCACCGTCATCGCGAACAAGCGACTGGACGAGCTGACCGTGCACGGCGAGACCGACAAGGTCAACGGGGCGGAGATGGGTCGCGTCACCGTCAAAGGCAACCGTGGCGAAGTCATCGCGAGCCGCATCGACAGGCTCGCCGTCTCGGGTCGGCAGAACACCGTCAACTGGGACTCGGGGGCGGATGCCGGCACCGACACCGGCACGGACAACACGCTCATCTACAACGGCGGCTGATCAGGCGGGCCGACGGTCCAGAAACATGAAACCCCCCGGGTTGACCGGGGGTTTTCGTGAAGCTGGGGTACCTGGACTCGAACCAAGAACAACTGAACCAGAATCAGCCGTGTTGCCAATTACACCATACCCCAAGGCGTTCGACCGAAGCCGTGCCGAGGGTCAAGTCTAGACGACCGGCACAGCCCCGCCAAACCGAGCGGCTATGCGGCGAGTCGTACCACGAGCGCGCCGAGTCGACGGATGGTCTCGGCCTTGCCGAGCAGTTCCATCGACTCGAACAGCGGTGGCGACACACGCCGCCCGCTCACGGCCACCCGCAGCGGGCCGTACGCGACCCTGGGCTTCAGCCCGAGGCCATCGATGAGCGCCGAAGCGAGGGCCTCCTGGACGGCGGCCGCCGTGAACTCGGTGTCGGGCACCAGCTCGAGCGCACCGACCGATGCGACGAGGATCTCCCCCGCGTTCGCCGGGAGTCCCGCCAGCGCGTCGTCCGCGTAGGCGACCTCGTCCGCGAAGAGGAACCCGAGGAGGCCCGGCGCCTCGCCCAGCAGCTGCATGCGCTCCTGCACGAGGGGCGCGGCCGCCGCGATGAGCGCGCGCTGCTCGTCGGTCGGCTCCGGCCCGATGACACCCGCCTGCGCGAGGTACGGCACGAGGCGCCCCGCGAAGTCGGCGGACTCCAGCATCCGGATGTGGTCGCCGTTGATCGACTCGGCCTTCTTCTGGTCGAAGCGCGCCGGATTGGGGTTCACGTTGACGATGTCGAACGCGTCGATCAGCTCGGCGCGCGAGAAGACGTCGCGATCGGGAGCGATCGACCAGCCGAGCAGCGACAGGTAGTTCAGCAGCCCTTCGTGGATGAAGCCGCCGTCACGCAGGAGGAACAGGTCGGCCTTCGGGTCGCGCTTGGAGAGCTTCTTCGTGCCGGTCTCGCCCAGCACGAGCGGCATGTGCGCGAAGCGCGGGACGAATGTGGCCACACCCGCCTTGATGAGGGCGTCGTACAGGGCGAGCTGACGTGCCGTCGACGGCATCAGGTCCTCACCGCGGATGACGTGCGTGACGCCCATCAGTGCGTCGTCGACGGGGTTCGTGAACGGATAGAGCGGCACTCCCCCGGCGCGCACAAGCACGAAGTCCGGGAACGAGCCGGCCGGGAAGGTGACCTCGCCACGGATCAGGTCGACGAAGGTGAGGTCCTCGTCGGGCACGCGCAGTCGCCACGCCGGCTCGCGCCCCTCGGCACGGAAGGCCTCTCGCTGATCGTCGCTCAGGTCACGGTCGAAGTTGTCGTAGCCGAGCTGCTTCGCACGGCCCTTCGCCTCGTTGCGGGCGTCGATCTCCTCCGCCGTGGAATAGCTCTCGTACACGAGACCCGCGTCCACGAGCTTCGTCAGCACGTCCCGGTAGATGTCGTGCCGCTGCGACTGGCGGTAGGGGCCGTGCGGGCCGCCCTTCTCCACGCCCTCGTCCCAGTCGATCTCGAGCCACGTGAGCGCGTCGACGAGCTGCCGGTAGCTCTCCTCGCTGTCGCGGGCGGCGTCGGTGTCTTCCACCCGGAAGACCATCGATCCGCCGGTGTGCCGTGCGTACGCCCAGTTGAACAGCGCCGTGCGGACCATGCCGACGTGCGGAAGGCCGGTCGGCGACGGGCAGAAACGGACCCGGACATCGCTGCCGGATGCGGTCGTGGTCAGGGGATGCGGGAGAGCAGGCACGCTTTCCAGCTTAGTTGCCAGGGCGATCCGCGCCCTCCGCCTGCCGCTCCGCCAGGATCGCCCCGAGGGCCGCGACCGTCGCGCGGACGGACGGCACCCGATCAGCCCCGCGCGCCGTGACCACGTGCACCGTGCGCGCCTCACTCCGCGGCAGTGGAGCGGTCACGACGCCGGCGAGCTGCGGGAACGAGGCCACCGCCATCCGGGGAAGCGTCGCGACCCCGATCCCCTGCGCGACGAGGCCCTCGACGGCGACGAAGTTGTCCGTCTCGAACCGGATGCGCGGCTCGAACCCGGCCCGGCCGCACAGTTCCAGCAGGTGGCCCCGGCAGCGCGGGCATCCGGCGATCCAGTCCTCCGCGTCGAGCACCGCGATGTCGACGGGGTCGGACCCTGCAGCCGCGTGCCCTGCGGGAAGCACGAGCAGCAGGTCGTCGTGCCCGATCGTGCGCACCGAAAGTCCACGGGCGCTCGCCCCGTGCGGGTCGTCCCGGTCCCCCGGGTAGGAGAACGTCAGCGCGATGTCCGCCCGATCCTGACGGACCGCCTCCACCGCCTCGGGGGGCTCCGCCTCGACGTACGTCACCGAGATGCCGGGATGGGATGCCGCCAGCTCGGCGAGCAGCCGCGGAACGACCGTCGGCGACGCCGACGGGAACCCGATGAGACGCACGTGGCCGGACCGCAGGCCCCGCAGCTCTGCGAGCTCCCCCGCAGCCGCGTCGAGGGCTGTCGTGACCGCCGGCGCGTGACGAGCAAGCACCCGACCCGCCTCGGTGAGGCGGACTCCGCGTCCGACGCGCTCGAGGAGTGCGAGGCCGGCGCGTTCCTCGAGGCGGCGTACCTGCTGGCTGATCGCCGGTTGGCTGTACCCGAGCGCGGCGGCCGCCGCCGTGATCGAGCCCTCGTCCGCGATCGCCTTGATGACACGGAGCGACTGGACGTCCAGCTCGGGCTCGTCGAGGGCATCTTCGGTCATGTCGGAAGCATAAGCCAGTGGCATGTGATTCATCCATGACTTGCCGTAGACGAATGCGGCAGGGGCGACCAGGCTCTGAGCATGACCCATCGCACCCTCGACCCGGCGCCCCACGCAGCGGCTGAGGCCGAGGTCGCGCGGCTGCACGAGCATTTCATCGACGCGCGGGGCTACCTGGCGGCCTGCACCTCGGGCCTTCCGACGCGGGGCTCCCGTGCCGCCGTGCTCGCTGACCTGGATCGGCGACCCGATCCCGCCTTCTACACGGGCGTCGTGGATCGCACGCGCGCCGCGTTCGCCCGGCTCGTCGGCACGAGCGAGGCACGCATCGCGATCGGCTCGCAGGCATCGACCCAGATCGCACTCGTCGCCACGGCACTCCCCGACGGCGCGGAGGTGCTGTGCGCGGACGGCGACTTCTCGTCGGTCGTCATGCCGTTCGTGTACGCGGGTCGCGGCATCCGGGTGCGCACCGTTCCCCTGGACGCCCTCGCCGACGAGATCGGCCCCACGACCGCACTCGTCGCGTTCTCGCTCGTCCAGTCGGCCACGGGTGCCGTGGCGGATGCCGCCGCCATCGTCGCCGCGGCGGCGCGCCACGGAACCTGGACGCTCTGCGACGCCACGCAGGCCGCGGGGTGGATGCCCGTCCGCGCGGAGTTGTTCGACGCCCTGGTCTGCCACGCCTACAAGTGGCTGTGCGCACCGCGAGGCGTGTCCTTCGTCGCCCTGTCGGAGCGGCTCGCGGCGCGGATGCGTCCGGTCCAGGCCGGCTGGTACGCGGGAGCGGACCCGTGGGCGTCCTGTTACGGCGGCGCCTCACCGCTCGCCGAGGACGCCCGCCGGTTCGACGTGTCGCCCGCGTGGCAGGCGTTCGTCGGCGCCGAGCCCGCGATCGACCTCTTCGCCGGGGTGGATGCCGCGGGGGTTCACGCCTACACGACGCGGCTCGCCACGACGTTCCGCGAGCGGCGGGGGCTCCCGGCATCCGCGCGAGCGAGTGCGATCGTCACCTGGGACGATCCCGACGGATGCGACCTCGCGCGGCTCAGCGCTGCGGGCATCGTGGCATCGGGGCGCGCGGGCAGAGCGCGCGTCGCGTTCCATGTCTTCAACGACGACGAGGACGTCGAGCTCGCGGTGCGTGCCCTCACGCCGTGACCGACGCCGGCGCATCCCGCCTGCCGAGGGGTGACAGCGCCACCACCGCGCCGGCGACCACCAGGCCGCACAGGGAGAGACCGCCGTATCCGATCCACGACAGCGCGATCCCGGCGAGGATCGCGCCGAGCGCGGCGACGAGGTTCATGGTCAGATCGCTGCGGCCCTGACGCCTCGTGCGTCGCGCTTCGGCGGATGCCTCGGTCAGCAGGGCCGCACCCGCGACCGTCGACGCGCTCCACCCGAGGCCGAGCAGGATCAGCGCCACGATCACCGCGGTCGAGGACTCCTGGCCGAGCGCGGCAGTGAGCAGGGCTGCGGCGAGGAGGGCCTGGCCCACGAGCACGGTCGGCGTGCGTCCCAGCCGATCCGCGAGGATGCCGAAGACCGGTGAGAGGGCGTACATACCCGCGATGTGGAGGCTGATCGTGAGGCCGATGATCTCCACGGTCGCGCCGTGGTGGAGGAGGTGGACCGGGGTCATCGCCATGACGGACACCATCACGGCGTGAGCTCCCGCGATGGTGAAGACGGCGTATCGCGCTGCCGTGGGTCGATCCGCCCGCGCGATCGCACCTGCTCCCGAGAGGATCCGCGCGGCTGCCACCCGCTGGGCGAGCAGCAGCGGATCCGGACGCAGTGCGATGAGGTACAGCGCCATGCCGAGGAGCTGGGCGACGACGGTGAACAGGTACGGGCCGGTCAGCGGCGGCATCCCGAGGGCCGCCCCGAGCACCTGCCCCGGGCCCACCAGGTTCGGGCCGAGCACCGCGCCGATCGTCGTCGCCCACACCACCACCGAGAGATCACGGGCGCGCGAGCGGTCCGTTGCGAGATCGGCCGCCGCGAATCGGGACTGCAGGTTGGCCGCCTGCCCCGCGCCGATCAGCACGAAGCCGACCAGGAGGAGCGGGAAGGAACGCCCGGCAGCGGCCAGCACCACGACGACCACACCGACCAGGGCCACCGCCATCCCCGAGGTGAGCGACGGCCGTCGGCCACGACGCCGAGCGAGGGCCGCCAGTGGCACCGCGGCGGCCGCCGCACCGAGTGTGACCGATGCCGTGGCGAGGCCGGACAGCGATTCATCCCCGGAGATGTCGGCGGCCAGCACGGCGCCGAGCGAGATCGTCGCGCCGAATGCGAGTCCGCCGAGGATCTGACCGAGCGACAGCACCCACACCGTCCGGGTCCGCGCCCGGCGCAGAGCGGCGTCGTCGAGGGCGAACTCGCTAGGCATCGCGTGCGGAATTGCGCAGAATACCCAGCCCGCTGATCTCCACCTCGACGACATCCCCCGCGACGAACGGACCGACGCCGGCGGGTGTTCCCGTGAGCAGCACATCGCCGGGCAGCAGCGTGAACGCGGCGGACGCATAGGCGATGATGTCGGCGACCGAGTGGACCATGTCGCTCAGCGGGGCTTGCTGCTTCACCTCGCCGTTGAGCCGCGTCGTGAGGACGGCCGACGTCGGATCGAAATCGGTCTCGACGGCGGGGCCCAGCGGGCAGAACGTGTCGAACCCCTTGGCGCGGGCCCACTGTCCGTCGGTGCGCTGCAGGTCGCGAGCCGACACGTCGTTGCCGATCGTGTAGCCGAACACGTGATCGAGCGCCGCCGCGGGCGAGACGTTCTTCGTGATACGACCGATCACCACGGCGAGCTCGCCCTCGAAGTCGGTCTGCTGCGACTGGCGCGGACGCACGATCGCATCGTTCGGCCCGATCACCGCGGTGTTCGGCTTGAAGAAGAGCATCGGCTCGGCGGGGACCTCGTTGCCGAACTCCGCCGCGTGGTCGCGGTAGTTGCGCCCCACGGCCACGATCTTCGAACGCGGGATCACCGGCGCGAGGAGCACGACGTCCTTCAGGGGCACACGCTCACCCGTCGTGTCGAATCCGGCGAACATCGGATCGCCGTCGAGCACGACCAGCTCGTTCTCGTCGACGATGCCGTAGCGGATGGCGTCCTGGTGGCTGAAGCGGGCGATCCTCACCCGCCCAGCCTACTCAGGGGCCGGGCCTCAGCCGTCGAGCCGGACGAGCCAGTCGTGGCGGTCGGCGACCCGGCCGTACTGGATGTCGGTCAGCTCCTCGCGCAGCGAGAGCGCGAGCGGCCCGACGGGCTGCTCCTGGAAGAAGTCCCTGCCCTTGAGCACGCCGATCGGAGCGACGACAGCGGCGGTCCCGCACGCGAACACCTCGACGATGTCACCGGAGTCGACGCCGGTGCGCCACTCGTCGATCGAGACGTCACGGCCGACGACCTTGTGCCCGCGATCGACGGCGAGCTGCAGGAGCGAGTCGCGCGTGACGCCCTCGAGGATCGAATCCGACTGCGGGGTGACCAGCGTCCCGTCCTTCATCACGAAGACGATGTTCATCCCGCCGAGCTCCTCGACGTTGCGGTCCTGGTCGAGGAAGACGACCTGATCACAGCCCTGCTCGTACGCCTCGGCCTGCGGGAGCAGGCTCGCCGCGTAGTTGCCTCCGGTCTTGGCCGCCCCGGTGCCGCCCTTGCCCGCGCGGGCGTAGTCCTCGCTCAACCAGATCGAGACGGGCTTCGCACCGCCCTTGAAGTAGGCGCCGACCGGGCTGGCGATGACGTAGTAGCCGACCTTGTTCGCCGGCCGGACGCCCAGGAACGCTTCCTTGGCGAACATGAACGGCCGCAGGTACAGACTCTGGTCGGCCCCATCCGGCACCCAGTCGCCGTCGACCGAGATCAGGGCCTTGAGGGACTGGATGAAGTAGTCGACGGGCAGCTCGGGCAGGGCGAGCCGGCGCGCACTGCGCTGCAGCCGCAGGCCGTTCTGGCGCGGACGGAAGGTGTGGATCGATCCGTCCTGGTGCCGGTAGGCCTTGATCCCCTCGAAGATCTCCTGACCGTAGTGCAGGACGGCGGCCGCCGGGTCCAGCGAGAGCGGGCCGTACGGCTGCACGCGCGGCCGGTGCCAGCCGCCCCCGACGGACCAGCAGATGTCGACCATGTGGTCGGTGAACGCGGTGCCGAAGGCCGGGTCGCGCAGCAGTTCGGCGCGTTCGGCCGGCGACTTGGCGGCCAGGTTCTTGGTGACGGCGAATTCCAGTTCCGGAAGGCCGGTCTCGATGTCGATGAGGGTCATGTCACGTCCTGTGCGTCTGATCGGCGGGCGACGAAGCTCGCGTGGGTCCAGGTTACGCCTGGAGCCGGGCGGCGATGGCGTCGCCCACCTGTGCGGTGGTGCGGTCACCGGCCCCGCGGTCGGCGATGTCCTCCTCCACCGCGCGGGTCACGCGGGTGGCCTCGTCGCGGAGCCCGAGGTGATCGAGGAGCAGGGCGACGGAGAGGATCGCGGCCGTGGGATCGGCCTTCTGCTGCCCCGCGATGTCGGGCGCCGAACCGTGGACGGGCTCGAACATCGAGGGGAAGGTGCCGTCCGGGTTGATGTTGCCGGATGCGGCGAGGCCGATGCCACCGGTGACGGCGCCTGCCAGGTCAGTCAGGATGTCGCCGAAGAGGTTGTCGGTGACGATCACATCGAAGCGGCCCGGGTTCGTGACCAGGAAGATCGTCGCCGCGTCGACGTGCAGATAGTCTACGGCCACGTCGGGGTGCTCGAGCGCCACGGCATCCACGATCCGCTTCCAGAGTCCGCCGGCGTGGACGAGCACGTTGGTCTTGTGCACGAGGGTCAGGGTGCGCCGGCGCCGCTCCGCCAGCGCGAACGCGTAGCGCACGACGCGCTCCACGCCGAACGCCGTGTTGACGGAGGTCTCGTTCGCGACCTCGTGCGGGGTGCCCCGCCGGATCGCGCCGCCGTTGCCGACGTACGGACCCTCGGTGCCCTCGCGCACGACGACGAAGTCCACGTCGCCCGGGTTCGCGAGCGGGCCGGGCGCGCCCGGGTAGAGCTTCGACGGGCGCAGGTTGACGTAGTGGTCGAGCTCGAACCGGAGCTTCAGGAGCAGCCCGCGTTCGATGTTCGCGTCCTTGAGCCGCGGGTCGCCCGGCACTCCCCCGACCGCGCCGAGCAGGATGGCGTCGTGCGTCGCGATCGCAGCGAGGTCCTCGTCGGTGAGGGTGTCGCCCGTGTCGAGGTACCGCCCGGCGCCGAGCGAGAACCGCGTCTTCTCGAATGAGACTCCGCTCGTGGCGGTCGCGGCATCCAGCACCTTCTCCGCCTCGGCGACGACCTCGGGACCGATGCCGTCACCCGGGATGACAGCCAGCTTCACGACGCGCGACATTGCTCTCCTCGCTCGATGGCGCGCCCGAGGACTCAGCGGTCGAGCGCGGGCGCGCGATGGGATGATCTCAGCGTAACGGCCGCGACGATCGCCGCCGCGACGACCAGCAGAGCGCCGATCAGCGAGGTCACCCCGACGCCCGCGTCGAACGCCGCGGCCGCGGCGTCCCGGAGCGCGGCACCGGTCGCACCCCCGATCTGCTCGGCCGCATGCATGGCGCCGGCGAGCGTCTCTCGTGCTGCCGACGCGACCTCGCCCGAGACTCCGGTGGGCAGCACGAGCGACGTCCGGTAGATGGCGGTCAGGATGCCGCCGAGCACGGCCGTGCCGAGCACCGCGCCGAGCTCGTACGCGGTCTCCGACACGGCGCTCGCCGCTCCTGCCTTCTCCGGCGGCGCGGACGAGAGGATGAGCTCGTTCGACACTGTCTCCGCCGCCCCGATGCCGATTCCGAGCAGGATCGAGGCGAGCACGATGCTGCCGAGGCTGTCGGGCCCGGTGGTCGCCGCGATCGTGAGATAGCCCGCGATCGAGAACAGCAGCGCGGTGGGGATGACGATCCGCGGCGAGACGCGCGCGGAGATCGGCACCACGAGGAGGCCGGCCGCGATCATGATCGCCAGGCACGGCACGAGCGCGACGCCCGATTCCATCGGGCTCAGTCCCACGATCAGCTGCAGGTGCTGGGCGACGAAATAGAGGAAGCCGACCAGCGCGACGACGCTCAGAAGGTTGACGAGCAGTGCGCCGGTGAAGGTTCCCCGGCGGAACAGGCGCATGTCGAGCATCGGCGTCGGAAGGCGCAGCTGGCGGCGCACGAAGAGGATGCCGAAGCCGACCCCGACCACCATCAGCAGGGGCGCGGCACTCGCCACGCCCTCGACGGCGAGCTCCTTGATGGCGTAGACCACCGGGATCATCGCGGCGAGCGACAGCACGATGCTGAGCGGGTCGATCCGGCCGGGGGCCGGGTCCCGGCTCTCTGGCACGAACAGCGGAGCGAGCACGAGCAGCGGAATGAGCACGGGCACGGCCATGAGGAAGACGGAACCCCACGCGAAGTGCTCCAGGAGGAAGCCGCCCACGATCGGACCGAGCGCCGCACCGGCCGAGAACATCGAGGCCCACACCGCGATGGCGAGCCGGCGCTGATCGCGATCGGTGAAGATGCTGCGGATGAGCGACAGCGTCGAGGGCATCAGCATCGCTCCGAACACGCCCATCGCCGCACGCCCGGCGATCAGGAAGGCCGCCGTGGGCGCGAATGCCGAGAGACCGGATACCACGGCGAATCCGCTCGCGCCGATCAGCAGCATCCGGCGGCGGCCGAATCGGTCGCCGAGCGTCCCCATCGTGACGAGCAGTCCCGCCAGCACGAGCGGATATGCGTCGATGATCCACAGCTGCTGGATGCTGGTGGGCTCGAGGTCGAGCGAGATCTGGGGCAGCGCGAAGCTCAGGACCGTGTTGTCGACCGAGACCAGCAGGACCGGGAGCATGAGGGCGATCAGCGCCGCCCAGCCGCGCCATCCGACGCGGACTCCCGTGTCGGTGACGACCGGAAGGGTCAGGGTGTCCGTGGTACTCATCTCCGCCTCGATTTCTAAACCGGCCAGTCGGTATAGTATCAAACCGCCGGCGGCCCGCGCAGCTACGATCGACCCCATGAGTCGTCCCCCGCGCGCGCGAGAGAGCGTGCTCGACGCGTTCGAGGCGATCCTCGTCGCAGACGGCGAGCGAGCCGCGACGATGGACGCGACGGCTCGCGCCGCCGGCGTCTCCAAGGGCGGACTCCTTTACCACTTCGCGTCGAAGGATGCGCTCGAAGGCGGCCTCATCCAGCGCCTGGCGGGACTCGTCGACGCCGACGTCGAGGCCATCGTCTCCGCCCCCGACGGTCCCGTCCGCTACTTCCTGCGATCGTCCGTGATGGCCGACGATCCGCTCGACCGCGCGATCGTCGCGGTCTCCCGACTGGCGCAGGGCGGCAGCGACGCCGCGAGTCGCGCGCTCCACGAGATGCGACAGCGGTGGGTCGACGCGCTGAGTCCCCACGTGCGCGACACCACGGCTCTCGACCTCGTGCTGCTCGTGAGCGACGGCCTGTACTTCAACAACGCCCTCGGCGGGGATGCCGCAGCCCCCGTCCCGACGGGAGCGGCGCTCGACGCCCTGATCGACCTCGTCCAGGAGGCCTCACGCCCGTGACCGCCCCGGCGGTCGCCTCGTGATGGCCGGCCGTCAGTCCTCGGTGATCTCGATCTGGTGGAAGAGGTCGGCGCCCACGGCCTCGCGCATCTCGTCGAGGAGCGCGTCCGGCACGGGCGAGTCCACCGTCAGGACCGACAGCGCGCGGCCGCTCGCGTCGGGGTGCGCGACCTGCAGGCTCTCGATGTTGATGCCCGCGTCGCCGAGCCGCTTGCCGTAGATCGCGACGATGCCCGGGCGGTCGGCGTAGCGCATCACGATGTGGTGCCGCTCGAACGAGACCTCGATCTCGTAGTCGTTGATGCCGACGACCTTGGGGACCATGCGCGTGCCGGCGAGCGTGCCGGCCACCGTGAGCGTCGACCCGTCCGAGAGCGTGCCGCGCAGGATCGTGATGTTGCGGTACAGCGGGCTCTCCGGCTCGACGATCAGCCGGGTCTCGATTCCGCGCTGCTCCGCGAACAGCGGCGCGTTCACGTAGGACACGTTCTCGCTGACGATGTTCGCCAGGACGCCCTTGAGCGCCGCCAGCCGATACACGCTGACGTCGTACGCCGCGAGCTCACCGCGCACCTCGATGTCGAGGCTCGTCAGGGCGGCTTGGGCGAGACCCGTGAAGAACTGGCCCAGCTTCTCGACGAGCGCGATGCCGGGGCGGACGAACGGATCGATGATGCCGCCCGCGACGTTCACGGCATCCGGCACCAGGTCGCCTTCCAGCGCGAGGCGCACCGACCTCGCGACGGACACGCCCGCCTTCTCCTGCGCCTCCTCGGTGCTCGCGCCGAGGTGCGGCGTGACGACGACGTTCGGTAGCGAGACCAGGCGCGCCGCTGCGGAGTCGGGGGCGGGGGGCTCGGCGGAGAACACATCGAGCCCGGCGCCGGCGATCTCGCCCGTGGTCAGCGCGGCATAGAGCGCCTCCTCGTCGATGAGACCCCCGCGGGCGACGTTGATGACGTACGCGGTGTCCTTCATCGCGGCCAGCTGCTCCGTACCGATCATGCCGGTCGTCTCGGGCGTCTTGGGCATGTGCACCGTGACGAAGTCGCTCTGGCGCAGCAGCTCGTCCAGTGGGAGGAGCTCGACCTGGAGCTGCTGCGCACGAGAGGGCGTCACGTAGGGATCGAAGCCGACGACACGCACGCCGAAGGCGCGGAGGCGCTCCGCGATCAGAGCGCCGATGCGCCCGAGGCCGACGATGCCGACCGTCTTCTCGAAGAGCTCGACGCCGCTGAACGAGCTGCGCTTCCACTGCCCCTGCGCCAGCGAGGCGTGCGCGGCCGGGATGCGCCGGGCCAGGCTCAGGATGTGGCCGATCGTGAGCTCGGCCGCCGAGATGATATTGGAGGTCGGCGCATTCACGACCATGACGCCCGCGGTCGTCGCGGCCTTGATGTCGACGTTGTCGAGGCCGACACCCGCGCGCGCGATCACCTTCAGCACGGGAGCCGCACCGATCGCCTCGACGTCCATCTTCGTGGCTGAGCGGATCAGGACCGCGTTCGCGTCCGTCAGCGCCGCCAGCAGCGCGCCACGATCCGTCCCGTCGACCTGACGGATCTCGAAGTCGGGGCCGAGCGCGTCGACGGTCGCGGGTGAGAGTTCTTCGGCGATGAGGACGACGGGCTTGGTCACAAGCAGTTCCTTCGGCGGTGCCGCCGCGCATGACGGCACGGCGAGGGAGCGGGGGCTGCCGCGCCACACATCGGGGCGGGCTCCGCCAGCCTATCGCGGGCAGGCACGCCCGCCCGACCGTGTGACGTCCCGAACGCCGGGACCGGCTCGACGGATCAGCCGAGCAGCGACGCGCCCTGCGCGAAGGCGTAGGCCAGGATGTTGAGCCAGAAGACGCCGACGATCGTGAGGCCCGTGAACAGGACGGCCGCGAAGACGACGACGCGGCGCCGCCAGCCGACCCCGAACGCGATGGCGAACACGATCAGCGGGAACACCGCGGCGAAGAGCAGCACGAACCAGCCCAGCCCGTTCAGGCCGAGGCGCCCGCTCGCCTGGTACGAGAGCAGCGTCACCGCGTTCCACACGAAGTAGGCGTAGAGGAGCCCGAACACGCCGGCGATCGTCGCCACGATCCAGACGGGCGTGCGCGGCGGGGCCACGCCGACAGGGGTCTGATCGGCGCTCATGAGCCGGACGCTCCGATCATGACGAAGGGCCAGGGGACGAGGAGGATGACGCCCAGCGCGAGGAACGCCCACCGCAGCCACGACCGCGCCCGCCGCGTGAGCGCGTAGACGAGCGCGAACCAGACCACCGGAGCGAGCGCGGCGAGACCGAGGGCGACCGCGTTGCCGATCGTCCACGCCGGCGACGCGTTGCCGTTCGCGTCCACGAGGAACCCGGCACTCCCCTGCAGCCGCAGTCCGCCCACGATCCACCCGATCACGTAGAGCAGGTAGATCCCGCCGAGCACGCCGATCCCGATCAGTGCGGCGTTGCCCATCGACGACGATGTCTCCCCGGATGCGGCTGGGTGCTCCGCGGCATCCGCCTCGCTCTGCGCGACGACGCGGTCGGCACCCTTGCCTACCGCCGTGAAGCCGTCCGCCAGGGGAACGGCGGCATCGGGCTCCCGGTCTCGCGACGCGCTCGACGACGCGGGCTTCGCGGGCCCCGTGTCGAGCGTCGGGTCGTCGTCGCCGCCCCACGACAGCGCGTCATCGTCCAGCCGTGCGTTCACCCTGTCAGGCTACCCGCACGGACGACCCCGGCACGTGCCACCGGCTCGGCGCCGTCAGATCGCGCGGACGCGGTTGCCCCGCTTCTCGTGCGTCAGCTCGACGAACCCGAGCTCCTCGAGCAGCGGGGGGAGGTACATCCCGAACCGCCCGCGGTAGCCCTTCCGCTGGCCGTACCAGCCACCGACCGGATTCCCCTCATCGCGGCCCCAGGCCTCGACCGTGCCGGGAGCCGCGGGCTTCTGCTCGTCGGCGGCGCCCAGGTCGACCCAGTCGCCCTGCTCCCGCAGCCACGACACGAGATCGTCGACGGCCGCGGCGAGATACGTGAGCCGGGTCGCGCCGACCTGGCAGACCAGGAGCGGCGGATGCGCCTGCTCGTCGCGGTACATCGTGTAGCTCGACGATCCCGGCGCCGTCGTCAGCTGCCACGGATCGTCCTTCGTGCCCGCTCCGGTCATGTCGCCCACCTTCCGTCGGGAACAGCGCCCAGCGTAGCGCTCAGGGGCCCGAGTGCATGCAGAAGGCCCGGCCTCTTGTGGAGACCGGGCCTCGGTGGCTTCCCGCGGATCAGCGCGTGAAGTGTACGACGGACGTCAGCGTGCTGCCGAACCGTCCGTGTAGTCCGCGTCCTGCTGCTTCCATGCGAAGAGCGCACGCAGCTCGCGGCCGGTGGCCTCGATCGGGTGCTTCTCGCCCTTCTCGCGCAGCGCGAGGAACTCGGGGGCACCCGCGTCCTGGTCGGCGATGAAGCGCTCCGCGAACGCCCCGGACTGGATGTCGGACAGGACCGCCTGCATGTTCTCCTTGACGTGCGGGTCGATCACGCGAGGACCGGACACGTAGTCGCCGTACTCGGCCGTGTCGGACACCGACCAGCGCTGCTTGGCGATGCCGCCCTCCCACATCAGGTCGACGATGAGCTTCAGCTCGTGAAGCACCTCGAAGTAGGCGATCTGGGGCTGGTAGCCGGCCTCGGTGAGCGTCTCGAACCCGTACTGGACGAGCTGCGACACGCCGCCGCACAGGACGGCCTGCTCACCGAAGAGGTCGGTCTCGGTCTCCTCCGTGAAGGTGGTCTTGATGCCGCCGGCGCGAAGGCCGCCGATCGCCTTGGCGTAGGACCACGCCGTGTCCCAGGCGTGGCCGGTCGCGTCCTTCTCCACCGCGACGATGACCGGAACACCGCGCCCGGCCTCGTACTCGCGCCGCACCGTGTGGCCCGGCCCCTTCGGAGCGACCATCACGACGTCGACGCCTTCGGGAGCCTGGATGTAGCCGAACCGGATGTTGAAGCCATGGCTGAACAGCAGCGTCTTGCCCTCGGCGAGGTGATCCTTGATCGAGTCGGCGTAGATGCCGCGCTGGTGCTGGTCGGGGGCGAGGATCACGATCACATCGGCCCAGTCGGCGGCGTCAGCGACCGACTTGACGTCGAAGCCCGCCTCCTGCGCCTTGGTGATCGACTTCGAGCCCTCCTTGAGGGCCACGACGACCTCGACGCCGGAGTCGCGCAGGTTGAGTGCGTGCGCGTGTCCCTGCGAGCCGTAGCCGACGATCGCCACCTTCTTGCTCTGGATGATCGACAGGTCGGCGTCCTGGTCGTAGAAGATCTCGGTCATTTTCTTCCTTCTCTAGTTTCTGCGTTCGAGAGTCTGGTGCCCGGAGGCGATGTCAGCCGCGGAGGACGCGCTCGGTGATGCTCTTGCCGCCGCGCCCGATGGCCACGAGGCCGGACTGCGCGAGCTCCTTGATGCCGAAGGGCTCGACGGCGCGCAGGAACGCCTCGACCTTCCCCTTGTCGCCCGTGATCTCGATCACGATCGCGTCGGGCGCGTAGTCGACGACGGCCGCACGGAACAAGGTGACGACCTCGAGCACGTTCGAGCGCGACGCGTTGTCGGCCCGGACCTTCACGAGCATGTGCTCGCGCTGCACGGATGCCGCCGCTTCGAGCTCGACGATCTTGATCACGTTGATCAGCTTGTTCAGCTGTTTGGTGACCTGCTCGAGCGGCTGCTCGTCGACGTCGACCACCACCGTGATGCGGGACAGGCCCGGCACCTCGGTGACGCCCACGGCGAGCGATTCGATGTTGAAGCCGCGACGGGCGAACAGCCCGGCGACGCGGGTCAGCAGACCCGGCTTGTCCTCCACCAGGAGGCTCAGCACGTGTGTGGACATGTCCCGCTCCCCCTCAGTCTTCCTGCTCGAACGCCGGCGCGTGGTCACGGGCGTACTGGACGTAGCTGTTGCTGACGCCCTGCGGCACCATCGGCCACACCATCGCGTCCGCGCTCACCACGAAGTCGATGACGACCGGGCGGTCGTTCGTCTCCAGGGCGAGCTTGATGGCTGCGTCGACGTCCTCTTCCTTCTCGACCCGGATCGCGAGGCACCCATACGCCTCGGCGAGCTTCACGAAATCCGGGATGCGCGCCGTGCCGTGGCCGGTGTTGAGACTCGTGTGGGAGTGGCGGCCGTCGTAGAAGAGCGTCTGCCACTGGCGCACCATGCCCAGCGACGAGTTGTTGATGATCGCGACCTTGATCGGGATGTCGTTGATCGTGCAGGTGGCGAGCTCCTGATTGGTCATCTGGAAGCAGCCGTCGCCGTCGATCGCCCACACGACGCGGTCGGGCTCCGCGACCTTCGCGCCCATCGCGGCCGGCACGGCGTAGCCCATGGTGCCCGCGCCGCCGGAGTTCAGCCACGAGTTCGGCCGCTCGTACTTGATGAACTGCGCCGCCCACATCTGGTGCTGCCCGACACCCGCGGCGTACACGCCCTCGGGGCCGGTCAGCTCGCCGATGCGCGAGATGACGTACTGCGGGGACATGAGTCCGTCGCTGGGCTGCGAGTACCCGAGCGGGAACTCGTCGCGCAGACCGTCGAGGAACGACCACCACTCCTCGATGTCCGGCTGCGCACCGGCGACCGCGGCACGGTACGCCGCATCGAGGTCGACGAGCACGTCCTTGACATCTCCCACGATCGGCACGTCCGCGATGCGGATCTTGGAGATCTCGGCGGGATCGATGTCGACGTGCACCACCTGCGCGTGCGGCGCGAAGAGCTCCGCCTTGCCGGTGACGCGGTCGTCGAACCGCGCGCCGAGGGCGACGATAAGGTCGGCCTCCTGCAGCGCGAGCACCGCGGGCACCGTCCCGTGCATGCCGGGCATGCCCAGGTGCTGCCGATGCGAGTCGGGGAACGCGCCCCGCGCCATGAGAGTCGTCACGACCGGTGCCGTGGTGGACTCCGCCAAGGTCAGCAGTTCGTCCGACGCACGGGCGCGGATCACTCCGCCGCCCACGTAGAGGACGGGCTTCTTCGCCTGGGCGAGAAGCTGCGCCGCCGCCTGGATCTGCTTGCCGTGGGCCTTGGTCACGGGCCGGTAGCCGGGGAGGTCGATCTTCGGCGGCCAGACGAACGGCGCCTCGGCCTGCTGCGCGTCCTTCGTGATGTCGACGAGCACGGGGCCGGGGCGTCCGGTGCCGGCGATCTCGTACGCAGCCGCGATTGCGCCCGGGATGTCTTCGGCCCGCTTGACCAGGAACGAGTGCTTCGTGATCGGCATCGTGATGCCGACGATGTCCGCCTCCTGGAAGGCGTCGGTGCCCATGAGCTGGCTGAACACCTGACCGGTGATCGCCACGACGGGCACGGAGTCCATGTAGGCGTCGGCGATGGCCGTGACGAGGTTCGTCGCCCCGGGGCCGGACGTGGCGATGGCGACGCCGACCTTGTTGGACGCCGCGGCGTAGCCCTCGGCGGCGTGGCCGGCGCCCTGCTCGTGACGGACCAGAACGTGGCGCAGCTCCGAGCTGTCCATGAGCGGGTCGTACACGGGCAGGATGGCGCCGCCCGGGAGACCGAAGACGTCGGTCACGCCGAGCAGCTCGAGCGAGCGGACGACCGCCTGGGCACCCGTGAGCACGGGCGCAGACGCGGTGCGGGCGGGCGGCCGGGGCACGGCCGCTGTGGTTTCGGCGGGCATGGTGGATTTCCTTGTCTCAGGAGACGGACTGTCGGGTAGCCGTTATCCCGTGACAGCACCTTCCGAGGCGGAGTGCACGAGACGGGAGTACTTGGCGAGGACGCCACGGGTATAGCGCGGAGGAAGCGGCTCCCAGCCTTCGCGGCGGGAGCTCAGCTCGGTCTCATCGACGAGTAGGTCGAGAGTGCGAGCCGCGATATCGACCCGTATCAGATCACCATCGCGCACGAATGCGATGGGACCTGCGTCCACCGCCTCGGGTGCTATGTGGCCGATGCACAGTCCGGTTGTGCCGCCTGAGAATCGACCGTCCGTCAAGAGTAGTACATCTTTTCCGAGCCCGGCGCCCTTGATGGCCGCCGTGATGGCGAGCATCTCACGCATCCCCGGTCCGCCCTTGGGGCCTTCGTAGCGGATCACGACGACGTCGCCGGCGCCGATCTGGCCGGCCTCGAGCGCGTCCATCGCGGCGCGCTCCCTCTCGAAGACCCGCGCGGGCCCCTCGAACACGGCGGCGTCGAAACCGGCCGTCTTCACGACCGCGCCCTCGGGCGCCAGCGAACCGTGCAGGATCGTGATGCCGCCGGTGGCGTGGATCGGGTCGTCGAACGTGTGGATCACGGTTCCGTCGACCGGACGCGGGTTGAGCTCGGCGAGGTTCTCCGCCAGCGTCTTGCCCGTCACCGTGAGCGCGTCTCCGTGCAGGAGGCCCTCGTCGAGCATCGCCTTCATGATCACGGGGATGCCGCCGTGCCGGTCGACGTCGTTCATGACGAACTGGCCGAACGGCTTCATGTCCGCGACGTGGGGGACCTTGTCGCCGATGCGGTTGAAGTCGTGGAGGGTCAGGTCGACATCCGCCTCGCGGGCGATGGCGAGGAGGTGCAGGACGACGTTGGTCGAGCCGCCGAGCGCCATGGCCAGCGCCACCGCGTTCTCGAACGCCTCCTTGGTGAGGATGTCGCGCGTCGTGATGCCGTGGCGGAGGAGGTTCACCACCGCCTCACCCGAGCGGTGCGCGAAGTAGTCGCGCCGACGGTCGGCCGAGGGCGGCGCGGCGGAGCCGGGGAGGCTCAGTCCGAGCGCCTCGGCGACGGACGCCATCGTGTTGGCGGTGTACATGCCGCCGCAGGCGCCCTCACCGGGGGCGAACGCGCACTCGATGCGCTTCAGATCCTCTTCGCTCATGCGACCCGCGAGGCACGCACCGACGCCCTCGAACGAGTCGATGATCGTGATGTCCTTCTCGGTGCCGTCGGAGAGCTTGACCCACCCGGGCGCGATCGATCCGGCGTACAGGAAGACGCTCGACAGGTCGAGGCGCGCGCTCGCCATCAGCATCCCGGGGATCGACTTGTCGCAGCCCGCCAGCAACACGGTGCCGTCGAGGCGCTCGGCCATCACCACGGTCTCGACGGAGTCGGCGATCACCTCGCGCGAGACGAGGGAGAAGTGCATGCCCTCGTGGCCCATCGAGATGCCGTCCGACACGGAGATCGTGCCGAACTGGAGCGGATACCCGCCACCGGCGTGCACGCCCTCCTTCGCGCCTTGCGCGAGGCGGTCGAGGCTCAGGTTGCAGGGCGTGATCTCGTTCCAGCTGGACGCGATGCCGATCTGGGGCTTCTCCCAGTCCTCGTCGCCCATGCCGACGCCGCGCAGCATTCCGCGGGATGTGGTGGCCTCGATGCCGTCGGTGACGACGCGACTGCGAGGCTTGATGTCGATCGAAGTGCCGGAGTCAGACATTCTCGAAGTCTATTCCCGGCGGACCGACCGGAGTTCCGCCACCCGGGCGAGAAGCGCCGCGAGGGCCGGGATGTCGGGGACTCTGACCTTTGCGGCGGTCTGCCTCCCACCCACGTGGACGCCCAGGTCGCCCGCGCCGAGGGACACGAGTGCGTCCTCGTCGGTCACATCGTCCCCGGCGAACAGCACGGCGGTGGCGCCGGTGCGGTCGCGGAGCGCGGCGACGGCGGAGTCCTTCCCCTCGTCGCGGAAGGCGTACTCGACGATGTTGTGGCCCGTCCGGCGACGCCAGTGCGGCGCCTCCGCCGCGACGATCTCGTCGACCGCCAGATCTGCCGACGCGGAGGTCGCGGCATCCGCGCGCCGCGTGTGGACGCCGAACCCGAAGGTCTTCGGCTCGATCCACACGCCCTTCATCTGCGCCGTGGCCGCCTCGGCCCGCTCCCGCAGCCGATCTCGGAGCTCCGCGTCCGCGGGATCCTCGTGCGGCTCGATCGCACCGATGCCCGGCGCCCAGAACTCCGCTCCGTGCGAGCCGGCGAGGAAGATCCGCGAGTCGTCGGTGTGCTCGGCGATCTCGCGGAGATCCGCGAGGCTGCGCCCCGACACCAGCGCCACGACCGTGTCAGGGGCGTCCAGCAGCGCGTCCACCGCCTCGCGCGCCGTCGGGAGCATGCGGGCGTTCATCGGCTCGTCCTCGAGCGGCGCGAGCGTGCCGTCGAAGTCGAGCGCGACGAGCAGGCGGCCGGTGCGCGCGATGCGCGCGAGCGCCGCTTCCGCCTCCGCAGGCAGCGAGAATCCGGTGCGGCCGTCCTTCGCCCGTCCGAGTGCCTCCAGGAAGTCCGCCGACCACGCCTCGACGTCGTGCTCCTGCACACGCTTGCGGAGCGCCCGCATCCGCCTGCCCTGCTCCCCCGCGGACATCTCGACCGCGCGCATCATCGCGTCCTTGAGACCTTCGATGTCGTGCGGATTCACGCGCACGGCACTGCCGAGCTCGTCGGCGGCGCCGGCGAACTCGCTCAGCAGCAGGACGCCGCGGTTGTCCACGCGCGATGCCACGTACTCCTTCGCGACGAGGTTCATCCCGTCCCGCAGCGCCGTCACCAGCATCACGTCGGCGGCGAGGAACAGCGCCACCATCTCCTCGCGCGGATACGCCTGATGCAGATACCGGACCGCAGTGTGCCCCATCGTGTCGTAGTCGCCGTCGATCCGGCCGACCGTCTGCTCGATCTCGTCGCGCAGCTGCACGTACGCCTCGACCCGCTCGCGACTGGGGCTCGCCACCTGGACCAGCGTCACGTCGTCCACGCTGAGGCGGCCCTCCTGCAGCAGCTCCCCGTAGGCCTTCAGGCGGTGGCGGATGCCCTTCGTGTAGTCGAGCCGGTCGACGCCGAGCAGGATGCGCTTCGGATTGCCGAGACTCTCGCGGATCTCCGCGGCTCTCGCCTGGATGTCCGGGCGCTCGGCGAGGGCGACGTAGGAAGCGGCGTCGATCGAGATCGGGAAGGCCTTGGCGAGCGCGATCCTCGTCGTGCCGTTCTGCTCCGGGACGCGGATGCCGCTCGACTTCGTCTCGAAGCGGAGCTGCCGACGAACGGCGCGGGCGAAGTTGCCCGCGTCGGCGACGCGCTGGAAGCCGATGACGTCGGCACCGAGCAGGCCCTCCAGAACCTGCCGCCGCCACGGCAGCTGCGAGAACAAGCCGTATGCCGGGAACGGAATGTGATGGAAGTAGCCGATGGTGAGATCTGGTCGCGCGTCACGCAGGAGCCGTGGCACGAGCTGGAGCTGGTAGTCCTGGACCCACACTGTGCCGCCCTTCGCCGCGACGTCCGCGGCGGCGTCGGCGAAGCGCTTGTTGACCCGCATGTACGCGTTCCACCACTCGCGGCGATACCGGGGCGGCGAGATCACGTCGTGGTAGAGCGGCCAGATCGTATCGTTCGAGAAGCCCTCGTAGTAGAGCTCGACCTCTTCCGCACTCAGCGTGACGGGCACGAGATGCGTCCCCTCGAACTCGAACGGCTCCACGTCCACGTCGGGCTTGCCGGGCCACCCCACCCACGCGCCCTCGGTCTTGCGCATCACCGGGTCGAGGGCCGTGACGAGCCCGCCGGGCGACGTGCGCCATCCGCCGTCCGGGTCGCGGTCGACGGGGAGGCGGTTGGCGACGACGACGAGTTCGGCTTCAGACACGCGGGCTCCTGGCGACAGCGAGGTGTGGGGGACGCTGTCGTTTCAGGCTAACAGCGCGACGGGGACGGGTAGCGTGGACGCATGCGCAAGTATCTCTTCGGAACCGGAATCATCAGCGCAGTCGTCGGCGGTGTGACGCTGCTGCGGGGTCTGCGGGAGAACGAACCCTTCACTTGGCGCACGGCCCTCGCGTGGCTCAGCTGGGCGATCACCTTCGCCCTCGCCGTCGGGGCCATCGTGGACACGCGGCGGGCGACCAGGGGCCACCTCGTCGCCGGGGACTCGCCCGTCTCGGGCAAGGAGCAGCGGCTCCTCAAGCGCAGGCTCGACGGCTGAGCTCAGACGCCGCGCAGCGGCATCTCGTAATGCACGAAGCCGGTCGACTGCGCGACGCGATCGTAGAGTGCCCGGGCCGTCGTGTTCGCGGATTGCGTCAGCCAGTACACCTTCTCGCACCCGGCCGCGTCCGCCCAGTCCCGCACGTGGGCGATCAGTGCGGCGCCGACGCCGCCGCCGCGAGCTCCCGGGGAGACGAACAGGTCCTCCAGGTAGCAGTAGCCGTCCGTGCTCCACGTGGACGGGTGCACCAGCCAGTGCACGAACCCGAGCGGATGGCCCGCGTCGTCGCGGGCGATCGCCCCGTGCAGCCCGTCGTTCGCCACGATGCGTGCGAACACGTCGTCTGTCACGGCGTCGGGGAGCGCGCTCTCATAGAAGACGAGGTACGCGTGCCACAGCGGCAGCCAGTCGTCGCGGTCGGCGGCGTTCAGCGGATCGATGGAGACCATACCCGCACGCTACCGCGCGCATCCCACCTGTACGTCGCGGTCAGCGGGTGAGGATGAGCGCGTCGCCCTGACCGCCGCCCCCGCACAGCGCCACCGCGGCTGTCCCGCCGCCACGGCGCACGAGCTCGTGCACCATGTGCACGACCAGGCGATTCCCGGAGGCGCCGATCGGATGCCCGATTGCGATGCCGCCGCCGTGGATGTTGACGACGTCGTCAGCGAGACCCAACTCGCGCTGCGACCGCGCCACGACGGCGCCGAAGGCCTCGTTGATCTCCACGACATCGAGGGCGGAGGGGGCGATCCCCTGCTTCGCGCACGCCTTCTCGATCGCCCGCGCGGGCTGCGCGTGGAGCGAGTTGTCGGGACCGGCGACCTGCCCGGAGGCACCGACCACGGCGAGGACCTCCCACCCGTTCTCATCGGCGTGGGAACGGCTCGTGAGCACGACGGCGGAGGCGCCGTCGGAGATCTGAGACGAGTTGCCTGCGGTGATGGAGCCGCCTTCGGCGAAGGCGGGCCGGAGGCCCGCGAGGGTCTCCACCGTCGTCTCCGGCCGGATCCCCTCGTCCGCCGTGACGATCTTCGGGTCGCCCTTGCGCTGCGGAATCTCGACGGGAACGATCTCCGCATCGAAGACGCCGGACTCCTGCGCGGCAGCGGCGCGCTGGTGCGAGCGCGCGGCCACCGCATCCTGCTGCTCACGCGTCACCTCGTACTTCGCATTCAGACGCTCCGTCGACGCGCCCATGCTCTCGCGGTCGTACACGTCGGTGAGCCCGTCGTACGCCATGTGGTCGAGCACCTCGACCGTGCCGTACGACCACCCCTCGCGCGAGCCCATGAGGAGGTGCGGTGCCCGCGTCATGGACTCCATCCCGGCGGCGACCACGACCTTCGCGTCGCCCAGCGCGATCATGCGCGCGGCGTCGATGACGGCGGTCAGCCCGGAGAGGCACACCTTGTTGACGCCGCTCGCATGCGCCGTCCAGGGGATCCCCGCTCCTACGGCCGCCTGACGAGCCGGGTTCTGCCCCGCCCCCGCGGGAAGGACCTGACCCACGAGTACGGCGTCGACCGCGTCAGCCGGGATCCCGCCCCCCGACAGGGCACCCGCGATGGCGATGCTCCCGAGCCGGGTCGCGGGCAGCGATGCGAGCTGCCCCTTCAGACGGCCCTGCGGAGTGCGGGCCGCGGCCACGATCACGACGTCGTCGGCGTTCATGCTTCCACCCTAAGCTCGGGCGCGACGGCGAGCGGCGGCTCGGTCGCGGCGATCACCTCGTCGACGGTCACACCGGGTGCCGTCTCCACCAGGACGAGACCCTTCGGCGTGACGTCGATGACCGCGAGGTCGGTGATGATGCGATCGACCACGCCGCGTCCGGTGAGCGGCAGGGAGCAGTGGTCGACGATCTTGGCGGAGCCGTCACGGGCGACGTGCTCCATCAGAACGATGACGGTGCCGGCCCCGTGGACGAGGTCCATCGCCCCACCCGGGCCCTTCACCATCTTCCCGGGGATCATCCAGTTCGCGATGTCTCCGCCCGCCGACACCTGCATCGCGCCGAGGATCGCGGCGTCGATCTTGCCGCCCCGGATCATCCCGAAGCTCATCGCCGAGTCGAAGAACGCGGCGCCCGGGAGCACCGTCACCGTCTCCTTGCCCGCGTTGATGAGATCGGGGTCGACGTCGGCCTCGAGCGGGTAGGGCCCGACACCCAGGATGCCGTTCTCCGACTGCAGGACCACGGTCACGCCGTCCGGCACGTGGTTGGGGACGAGCGTCGGCAGTCCGATGCCCAGGTTGACGTAGGAGCCGTCGGCGAGCTCGCGTGCGGCGCGCGCCGCCATCTCGTTGCGTGTGAGGGCCATGTCATGCTCCTTCCGTGGACGCGGGGCTGGAGACCGTGCGGCGCTCGATGCGCTTCTCGATGTCGGACCCCACCTCGACGATGCGGTGGACGTACACGCCGGGGAGGTGCACAGCGTCTGGGTCGATCTCTCCCGGCTCGACGAGCTCCTCCACCTGCGCGATGCAGATCCGCCCCGACATCGCCGCCAGCGGGTTGAAGTTGCGCGCCGCCTTGCTGAAGACGAGGTTGCCGTGCCGGTCGCCCCTGGCGGCGTGCACGAGCGCGTAGTCGGCGACGATGGCCTCCTCGAGCACGAACTCGTGCGCGCGCCCCGCGACCTCGAAGGTCCGGACGTCCTTGGCAGGGGATGCCACGGCCACACCCCCGGAGCCGTCGTACCTGCGTGGCAGTCCGCCCTCAGCCACCTGCGTCCCGACGCCGGTCTGCGTATAGAACGCCGCGATGCCGGCCCCGCCCGCGCGCAGCTTCTCGGCCAGAGTGCCCTGCGGGGTGAGCTCGAGCTCGAGCTCGCCGGAGAGGAACTGCCGCTCGAACTCCTTGTTCTCGCCGACGTAGGACGACGTCATCTTGCGGATGCGCTTGTCGGCGAGCAGGATGCCCAGCCCCCAGTCGTCCACGCCGCAGTTGTTGGAGACGACCGACAGGTCCGCGGTGCCCTGGGCGTGCAGCGCCTCGATCAGCTTCATCGGATTGCCCGAAAGTCCGAACCCGCCCACCGCGAGAATCGCGCCGTCCGGGATGTCGGCCACCGCCTCCGCGGGGCTCGCCACCTGTTTGTCGATCACGCGCACTCCCTCGTCCCACGTCGGCCTGCGTTCGCACACCTGCGTCCATCATCGTCCTCCGTCGCCGGCGCGGCGCCGACGGCGTTTGCGATGTGGATGAACGCGCGCTTAGTGTCCATATCGTGGACACCACGACGAACGTTCCCGGCGCGCAGGCGATCGCGCGCGCCGCATCCCTCCTCCGCCTGGTGACGGCTGCGGGGCAGGACGGCGTGTCGGCCGGGGAGCTCGCGCGCCGCGCCGATCTCACCCGCCCGACGGCTCACCGGCTCCTCACCGCCCTCCGGCGCGAGGGTCTCGTCGACCAGGACGAGGGCTCAGGGCGCTGGATGCCTGGTCCGGAGCTGTTCCTCATGGGCACCGTCGCCGCGGCACGATATGACATCACGGAGCTCGCGCGCGACATCGTCCGGTCGCTCGCCGTGCGCACGGAGGAGAGCGCCTTCCTCTCGGTGCGTCGCGGAGACGAGACGGTGTGTCTCCTGCGCGAGGAAGGCAGCTTCCCCATCCGCTCGTTCGTGCTGTCCGAGGGGGTGCGCTTCCCGTTGGGCGTCGCATCGGCGGGCCTGGCCATCCTCGCATTCCTGCCGCCTCACGATGTGGACGCCTACTTCGCGCGCCACGACGAGCTGCCTCGCCTCTGGGGCGCCGCGCACGGCGAGGCGCGGCTGCGGGCACGACTGCGCGACACGCACGAACGCGGGTACGCCGTCAACCCGGGCCTGATCGTGGAGGGGAGCTACGGCCTCGGCGCCGCCGTCTTCACGCGGGAAGGTCACCCCCAGTGGGCGCTGAGCCTCACCGGAGTGGAGTTCCGGTTCGCCCCCGACCGACTGCCCGAGCTCGGCCGGACCCTCCTCGCCCACGCGCACCAGCTGACGTCGCGCATCGCCTCCGCGCGGCGGTGAGCCGACCGCGTCGAGCGTCCCCATCCGATCTGTGCTGTCGCTCCCCCTCCGGCCTGTACCGTTCTCAGGAGAAGCGGGGGCAGCATCGGGACTCGGGCGTGACATTCCGAGACGCCGCCCTCGGTGGCGAGTAGGCGATCCTGAGAACGGTACGCGGGGCGGCGGTGAGCGCGGCCCGGGCCGCGTGTCAGCCCCGGGCGGCGAGCTCCTCGCGGAGCGCCTGCGCGACGACGTCGGCCCCGGCATCCGACATCACGATCCGGTAGTGGTTGACGCCGTCGATGCGCTCGTGCCGGATGCCGGGATACGTCGGCAGCACCCGGTCGAGGTACCCCGGGCTGTACATCCCCGGCTCCTCGTTCTGCAAGCCGCGGGAGACGGTGATCAGGCGCGCGGGATGGCGCAGCTGGGCGAGCGCCGCGGGGAGGGTCGCGCCGCCGTTCATGTCGGCGACGTCGGCCACAACGGTCTCGTACGCGGTCGCCGGGCGCAGCGCCCCTGCGCCGTCGTCGACGAGATCGTACGCGAAGTACTCGTCGAGCCGCGTCGACCAGTCGTCGGCGAAGGCCGGGTGCCGATGCCAGAACGCGAGGTAGTCGTCGAGGGACGCGAACTGCATCGCGAGTCGCGCGGCGGTGGGCCCGAGCACCCCGCTGATCACGTCGTCCGTCGAAAGCCTCGGATCGACGTCGAGGGGAAGCCCGCCGTCCACGAGGAGCAGGCGCGACACGCGCTCCGGGTAGAGGTGCGCGAACACGACGGCGACGAACCCGCCCATGGAGTGACCGACCACCACCGTCTGCTCGATCCCGAGCCGGTCCAGCGTCGCCGCGAGGTCCGCGGCATGGGCGGCGAGCCCCGCGGGGCCCGCGACGGTCCGGCTCATCCCCCGGCCGCGGAGGTCGGGGGCGATCAGGGTCACATCGGGCAGACGCTCCGCGACGAAGTCCCACGCGAGGTGGGACGAGGTGATCCCGTGCACGAGCAGGGCTGCGGAGGCATCGCGCGACGAGCCCGGGTCACCGCCCCTGACCCCGACCCGGAGCGTCCCGCCCGCGACGGGCACGTCGACGGTTCCCTCGCTCACCGTGCCGTCCACCCGCCGTCCATCGTGTAGGACGCGCCGGTGACCATCCCCGCCTTGTCGGAGACGAGCCAGCCCGCGAGCGACGCCACCTCATCGGCCTCGACGAGACGTTTGATGGCCGTCTCGGTGAGCATGATCTTCTCCACGACCTCGCTCTCGGGGATGCCGTGGACGCGCGCCTGGTCGGCGATCTGCTTCTCCACGAGCGGCGTCCGCACGTAGGCGGGATCGATGCAGTTGCTCGTCACGCCGTGCTCGGCGCCCTCGAGGGCGGTCACCTTCGACAGTCCCTCGAGGGCGTGCTTCGCGGTCACGTACGCCGACTTGAAGGGACTCGCTCTCAGTCCGTGCGCGCTCGAGATGTTGACGATGCGCCCCCAGCCACGCGAGTACATCCGGGGAAGGGCCGCGCGGATCAGGAGGAACGGCGACTCCACCATGAGTCGCTGGATGAGCCGGAACGTGTCGGGATCGTAGGTCTCGATGGGGCCGACGCGCTGGATGCCCGCGTTGTTCACGAGGATGTCGATGTCGAGGGTCAGGTCGTCGAGGGCAGCTGTGTCCGACAGATCGACCGTCCACGCCTCGCCGTCGACCTCGGACGCCGCGGCGTCGGCCGCCTCGCGGTCCCGGTCGGCAACGATCACGTGCGCGCCGCGCGCGGCGAACTCCCGCACGCAGGCGAGGCCGATCCCGCTTGCTCCCCCGGTGACGAGCGCCCGGCGCCCTTCGAGATCCCGCTCCGCCATCGCTCTCCCGCTTCCGTCGACCATGGCGAGCGTAGGAACCCGCCTCGGCAGTGTCAAGGAGCGCCCCGGGTGCCCCTCGGCGATTCCGACGTGCGCAGAGTTGATATATACATTCAGTATATACTTCCGGTATGAGTAGAGCCGAAGACATCGCGGAGATCGTCACGGCCGCGCACACGCTCACGCGACTCGCGGCACTCGAGACCAGGAACGACGCCCCCGCCGCCCAGTGGCGGGCGCTCAGCGTCCTGCAGACCGAGGGCCCGCTGCGTGTCGGCGCCCTCGCGACGATGACGCGGACGACGCAGCCCGGGATGACGCGCCTGGTGGGCCAGCTCACCGAGAGCGGCCTCGTCGCACGGGAGAGCGACCCGGACGACTCACGAGCGACCGTCGTCACGATCACCCCCGCCGGCGTCACCGCCCTCGCCGAGTGGCGCGTGGAGCTGCGTGCCGCGCTCGAACCGTTCTTCGCCGACCTGGACGACGACGACTGGAAGGCCCTGTCGCGCGTCGCCCGCATCCTGTCCGCCCGCACCACTCCCGTAGGAGCCGCACGATGAATGCCCACGCACCCGCCCGATCGATCTGGCGTCAGCCCGCGCAGGTGTGGGCCGTCGCCTTCGCGTGCGTCGTCGCGTTCATGGGCATCGGTCTCGTGGACCCGATCCTGCCCGCCATCGCCGCCTCGCTGCAGGCCGATCCCGTGCAGACCGAGCTGCTGTTCACGAGCTACCTTCTCGTGACCGGCGCGGCCATGCTGATCACCAGCTGGATCTCGAGCCGCATCGGCGCGAAGGCGACGCTCCTGATCGGCCTCGGGTTCATCGTCGTGTTCGCGCTGCTGTGCGCGCTGAGCGGGAGTGTCGACGCGATCATCGGATTCCGCGCGGGGTGGGGCCTCGGCAACGCCCTGTTCATCTCCACCGCGCTCGCGACGATCGTCGGCGCCGCGACCGGCGGGAGCGGTGCCGCGATCATCCTCTACGAGGCCGCCCTCGGTCTGGGGATCGCCGTCGGCCCGCTGCTGGGCGGACTGCTCGGAGAGATCAGCTGGCGCGGTCCCTTCTTCGGCGTCGTCGTGCTCATGGCGATCGCGTTCGTGGCCGTGCTGGTGCTCCTGCGCGGTCCGTCCGAGAAGCGTGCGCCCGTACCGCTGTCCGCGCCGTTCAAGGCGCTTCGGATTCCGGCCCTCGCCGTCCTCGCCGTCGCCGCGCTGTTCTACAACATCGGCTTCTTCGTGCTGCTCGCCTTCTCGCCCTTTCCGCTCGGCTTCGGCGCGATGGGGATCGGCGTCACCTTCTTCGGGTGGGGTCTGGCGCTCGCGATCACGAGCGTGTGGGTCGCACCCCTCCTGCTGCGGCGGATGACCCGGACAACCGTCATCCTCATCGTGCTGCCGCTCCTGGCCGCGGACCTCATCGTCGCCGGCATCCTCGTCGCCAGCGCGACTGCGCTCGTGGTCTGCATCGTCGTCGGCGGACTTCTGCTCGGCATCATGAACACGGTGCTCACCGAGTCCGTGATGGAGGCGACCGATCTCCCGCGTGCGGTCGCGTCGTCGTCCTACTCCGCGGTCCGGTTCCTCGGAGGCGCGGCGGCCCCGCCGATCGCGGCGGCGCTGTGGCACTCGTTCAACGCGACCGTGCCCTACCTCTTCGCGGCCGCCGCGGTGCTCATCGCCGCCGCCACGATCGCGATCGGGCGCAGGTTCCTCGCGCGCGTCGACGGCCGGGAAGCGGATGCCGCAGACGAGGGCGCGGCGATCCTCGTCGGCGACGCGGCCTGAGTCCCCGCTCCGCGCGGCACCCGAAGACCACGAAACGCCCGGGAGAAGGCGAGTTCTCATCGGGCGTTCCGCGGTTGTGCACCCCCTGGGACTCGAACCCAGAACCCACTGATTAAGAGTCAGTTGCTCTGCCGATTGAGCTAGAGGTGCGTGGTTCCCGCGGGGGGAACCGAGGGTCAACACTATCATCACGATCGCGGCTCTCGGAAATCCGCCAGGGAGCCGCACACTATCCTGGAGCAGTGACCCCGGCCCCCTCCCCCACGGCCTCATCCACGCCCGCAGACGACGACCTGACGGGTGATCTCGCGCTCGCGCTGCGGCTTGCGGATGCGGCGGATGCCGCGTCGATGAGCCGCTTCGATGCCCCCGATCTCGACGTGAGCACGAAGGCCGACGCCACGCATGTGACCGAGGCGGATCTCGCCACCGAGCGCGCGATGCGCGCCATCCTCTCGTCCGAGCGTCCGGGCGACGGCGTGTTCGGCGAGGAGTTCGGCCGCTCGGGATCCTCGTCCCGGCAATGGATCCTCGATCCGATCGACGGGACCGCGAACTACCTCAAGGGAATCCCGATGTGGGCGACGCTCATCGCGCTCGCCGTCGACGGCGTCCCGCGCGTGGGTGTCGTGAGCCAGCCCGCCATCGGCCGGCGCTGGTGGGCGGTCACGGGTCACGGCGCGTGGACCAGCGAAGCGGGCGCGACACGACGGATCAGGGTGTCCGGCGTCGATGAGGTGGCGCGCGCGAGCGCCAGCTTCCAGAGCATCGCGCAGTGGGACGAGTCCGGCCACCTCGACGCACTGCTCCGCCTCTCGCGCGCGGTGTGGCGGGACCGCGGCTACGGGGACGCGTGGCCGTACATGCTGCTCGCCGAGGGCCGGCTGGAGTTCGTGGCCGAGTTCGGCGTCAAGGAGTACGACATCGCCTCCCACGTCCCGATCATCGCCGAAGCCGGCGGCCGACTCACGTCGTTCGACGGCGACGACGCGATCGACACGCTCTCTGCGCTCGCGACCAACGGCGTCCTCCACGACGACTTCCTGCGCCTTCTGCACCCGCCGCAGGACGCCTCGTGACCGTGCGGGCCGGCAGCGTGACGGTCCGCGGCGTCGCCGTCATCGCCGTGCTGGCGCTGGCCGTCACCGGTCTGGCGGCCTGCACCGGCTCCACCTCACCGCGTGACTCCTCCTCGCCCACCTCGACCGCGCGCCCGTCGTCGCCGGTCGCGACGCCCGACACCACGCCTGCGTCGACACCCGCCGCGGATCCGACGTGCGACACGATCATCCCGTCCACCACGGTCGCATCGCTCGAGAACGCCGGCTGGACCTCGCAGCAGGATCCGTTCTACATCGGCGAGACCAAGGTCGACGGGGGGATGCAGTGCACGTGGGGCGACGCGAGCGTGGCCAGCGACCACGTCCAGATCTACGGGTGGGCGCCGATCGGCGCGGACCAGGCGGCGGCCGCGAAGAAGGATCTCCTCAGCCAGGGCTGGCGCGAGGTCGACGCCGACGGCTCCGTGTACATCACCGCGGGCAAGGACATGATCATGGACCCCGACGACCAGGGCTACGGGATGACGTACCGCTTCGGCGACGGCTGGGTCACCGTCGCCGACACGAAGCAGGGCCTCGTTCTCGTGGAGTGGCCCCCCGCGCATTGACCCTCGGCTCCTCGGCAATGGGGAATTCACCCCATCGCGCGAACCACGGAGGCCCGCCTAGGGTGAGAGCGAGCCGAGGGGAGACGGCATGGCGTTCGAGGGCATGGACATCGCCGAGGTCCGCTCGTTCGCTTCCGCCGTGGCGGCCGCCGCGGATGCGCTCGACGCGGCGGCCGATCGACTCGACGGCGAACTCGTGCGCAGCCCGTGGATGGGGCCGGATGCCGCGCGCTTCCGCTCCGAGTGGACGGGCTCCCACCGCGGGGCGCTGCGCAGCACGGCCACGAGACTCCGCGCCGTGCAGCGCCTCCTGATCGCACAGGCTGACGATCAGGAGCGCACGTCAGGCACGGGCGGTGGGAGCACGCTCGCCGACCACGGGGTTGGTCGCCTCGGCGCGTCCCGCGGGGGTGGAGGGGTCCCGGCCACCGTCGGCGGAGGCACCGACATCTGGGGCTCGCTGGCGCCGGTGCCGCGGACGCTCACCGGCTTGATCCCGGGGCTGCAGGGCGCCGTCGGCGACGCCGCCGATCTGGCGATGGGCGCTCCCCTCCTCGGCGGCCTCATCTCCGCGGGCTTCGGCTTCCAGTACGTCAAGGGCCAGGACTTCTACACCACGAACCAGACGTCGATCCAGAGCCACCTCGGCTTCATGGATGCGTTCGATCAGGCCGGGTTCGCCGGGGGCATGGATCTCGACGACTCCACGAGCGAATTCAGCTACGGCGGCCGCGACTACCGCCTGGAGTTGTGGAAGGGCAGCTACGGGGCCGGATCGGCCTTCGGCGGCGAGGTGGGACTCTACATCCGCGATCCGTCGAAGGACCTCCTCCAATCACCGGGTCAGGCGATCGACGGCTTCTACCCGGCGGCCGACCCGGCCGACCGCATCCGGATCGTCCAATCGATCTACGACGTGCACACCGGCGAGACCTACTTCACGAGCGACGGTCATCAGACGCTCGGAGAGGACCAGTACTGGAACGCGGCGATCCGCACGACCCCCGGGCTCGACAAGAGCGACCTCGGTCAGCGCGGAACCCTCTACGTCGACGATCCCGGACTCCGGCAGGCGATGGGCGCAGCGATGGCACGCGAGGGCGTTGCGGTCCGCATCGACGACGCGGCCGGGACCGTCGTCTACGACTGGGGTCGATAGTTCGCCCGAGGGTGGGACAATGCACGCATGTCCAGCGCAGAGCCCCTCATGCCCCCGCACCCGCAGCCCGCGGTGACACCCGCCGACATCGACGACGACCACGACGTGGACATCCTGCCCGATGGCCCCGCGGAGACAAACCCGGCGGAAGAGGCACCCGGGCGGTTCCCCGCCAATCCCGCGTTCCACACACCCGTCCCGGGCGAGGTCCTCACCGAGGACGAGCTCGAGGAGGACCTCGGAGCGTAGCAAGCGCCGCCTGCGACGCCGGGCGTGACAAGATCGCCGGATGACCCATCGCCTCCCCCGCACGATCGTCCTCACGGGCGCCTCCGACGGCATCGGCGCCGCAGCCGCCCGTCAGCTCGCCGGAAACGGCGACCGGCTGCTCCTCGTCGGGCGTTCCCGCGAGAAGACCGCGGCAGTGGCGAAGGAGGTCGCGTCGGAGTATTTCGTCGCGGATTTCGCCGAGCTGGACCAGGTCCGCGACCTGGCGGATCGGCTCATCACCGCGACCGACGGGATCGACGTCCTCGCCAACAACGCCGGCGGGATCTTCGGCCGCCGTGCGGTGACGGTCGACGGCCACGAGAAGACGCTGCAGGTGAACCACCTGGCGCCGTTCCTGCTCACCACCCTGCTCCTGGACCCGCTTCGCTCCGGTCAGGGTGTCGTCGTCAACACCGCCAGCTCCGCGGCCAGGAGGCTGGCGCGATTCGACATCGCAGACCTCGAGGCCGAGCATTCGTACAGCCCGAACACCGCGTACGGCAATGCGAAGCTGGCCGACATCCTTTTCACGCGCGGACTGCATGCACGCCACGGCGGTGACGGCATCCGCACCGTCGCATTCGATCCGGGCAATGTACGGACGAACTTCGCGTCCGACAGCACCAGCATCCTGAGGCTCGCCTACCGGACGCCCCTCAGCCGCCTGTTTCTCATCTCACCCGAGAAGGGCGGCGCGAATCTCGTGTTCTTCGTCGACGGCGAACCCGGTATCACCTGGCAGCCCGACACGTTCTACACCGAGACCGCGCCTGCGGGCCCCCATCGCACCAACCCGCTCGTCCACGACGACGCGCTCGTCGACGAGCTCTGGCACCGCAGCGCGGAGATGGTGGGCCTCCCCGCCGACTAGGACTCGGCGAGCTCCGGCTCGCGCTCCGCGATCCACTGCAGCGCGAGGTCGGCGACGTCCGTCCAGCCGGAGTCCATGGTCAGCGAGTGCCCGCGGCCCTCGACCTCCAGGAAGTCCGTGCGCGACGGGTTGTCGGCGTATAGCTTCACGACAGCCTGGGTGACCTTGAGCGGCACCACGTGATCTTCGGTGCCGGACATCAGCAGCAGCGGCCCGCGCACCGCGTGGTGCGTGTCGACCGCGGCCGGCGACTCGCGCACGAAGGTCGCGGTGGCGTCCTCGAACAGGGGGCGGCCCGGTCCGGGGATCGTCCACCGCGCGAACAGCTCGTCGGACTCCTCCTGGCTGACGGCGTTGCCGAAGCTGTACCGGAACTGCTCCGCGGTGAGCGCCACCGTCCGCTTGCGGTTCGCGGGGTTGCCGAGGACCGGCAGGGCGGAGCGCAACTGGGCGAACGGCAGGATCTTCACGCCCTTCACGGGTGCCGGGTCGATCGCCACGGCGGCGACGGCGAAGCCCTTCGCGAGGAGCTCCTGGGCGATCAGGCCGCCGAATGAATGGCCGATCACGATCGGCTTCACCGGCATGGCGTCGACGATGTCGGCGTAGTGACGGCAGATGGCCGCGATCCCCACATCGTCGAGGCCCGACGGATCGTCGCGGGTCGCCTGGACGGTGTCGCCGTCACCCGGCCAGCCAGGGGCGCTCGTGGTGTAGCCGTGCTCCTCGAAGAGGTCCTGCCATGCGCGCCACGCGCTCGAGTGGATCCACAGGCCGTGGATGAAGAGGACGGGGTATCGCTGGGGACCGTGCTCGGACATGGTGTGCTCCTTGCGTTTCTCAGAGGGTGGGGATGAGGCCGCCGTCGATGCGGAAGTCGGCGCCCGTGACGTTTCCGAACCGGTCGCTCGCGAGGACGAGCACGAGATCCGCGACCTCCTCGGGTCGCGTGAAGCGTCCGGTCACCGCCGCGGCGGCGGCTCCTGCCGCGACCTCGTCCGGCGAACCGCCGCCCGCGCGCGCGACCGACTGCGCCACGCCGTTCTCGCCGAGCCACAGGTCGGTCGCGACGGGCCCCGGGCTGATCGTGTTCACGCGGATGCCGTGCGCGCCGAGCTCCTTCGACAGCGACTTGCTCAGATTGCTCAGCGCCGCCTTGGCCGCCGAGTAGTCGATGACGAGGGGATCGGGCAGCGCCGCGTTCACGGAGCTCACGGTGACGATGCTCCCCCCACCGCGCCGCGTCAGCTCGGGGATCGCGGCGCGGATCGTGCGCACGGCAGCGATCAGCGTGAGGGTGAGGGAATCGTCCCAGTCCGCGTCCGACACGCTCGCGAAGCCGTCCGGCCTCGGCGACACCGCGCCGACGTTGTTCACGACGATGTCGATCCCTCCCCCGGCCGCCGCACGATCGACGAGGGCTGCGGGGCCTGCGGCCGTGGCGAGATCGACGGCGACGAAGTCGACCTCGCCCGCCTCCGTCAGGGCCGCCAGCTCCGGGCTGAGCGATCGCGCGGCCGCGACGACGTGGGCACCTTCGGCGACGAGCGCGCGGACGGTCGCGAGGCCGATGCCCTTGCTCGCTCCGGTGACCACCGCGCGCTTGCCGTTGAGGTGGAGATCCATCGGGTGCCGTCCCATCGCCGGAGTGAACACGTTCGAGAGTCACCGCGAGGTAGACGGACCGGTCTATCCGCGTCGTGTGAGAGTATGGCGCAGGAAGGCGATCGAGGGCAAGGGGGCGGCGGTGACGGATTCTCCGGCGAGGGAGCGGATCCTCCGCACGGCGACGGCGCTCTTCATCTCGACCGGCATCCGCGTCGTCGGCGTCGACCGCCTGATCGCCGAATCCGGCGTGGCGCGCGCCACCTTCTTCCGCCACTTCCCCACCAAGGACGACCTCGTGGTGGCCTTCCTCGAGTCGCAGGCGGCCGACGCCCGGCGCGAGCTCACGCGCATCCGCTCGGAGCGTCCCGGCGGCGCACGCGCGCTGCTCGCCGAGATCGCGACCGGCGCGAAGATGGGCATGGAATGCACCGGTTTCCGCGGGTGCGAGTTCATCAACACGGCGGCCGAGTACAGCGATCCCGACCACATCACCCGCGTCGTCGTCGACCGGCACCGCGCATGGGTCCGCGACATCATGGTGGACGCACTCGAGGAGCTGGGACATCCCACACCGTTCGCGACAGCCGAGGTGCTGTTCACGATGCGCACGGGTGCGATCGTGGCATCGTCGCTCGAGGGCTTCCACGACCCGGACGGGGCGTTCGATCGCGCCTGGTGGGCCCTCGTGGACCAGTCCTGACCCGGGTCGCGCGACCGCGAGCCGCTTCGGTAGCGTCGGACCATGGAGCACTTCGACACGATCATCGTCGGTGCGGGCGTGTCGGGCCTCACCGCCGCGCGCCTGCTCATGCGATCCGGGCGCCGTGTGGTCGTCGTCGAGGCCCGGGATCGGGTCGGCGGACGGGTGCACACCGATCGGACGGACGGACTCGCCACCGACCTCGGCGCCTCCTGGATCCACGGCGTCGACGGCAGCCCCGTCGCGGCGGCGGCGGAGGCGTTCGGGATGCGGACGGTCGAGTTCACCGTCGGGGGCTATCAGCCCGACAGCCGCCCGATCGCCCACTACGGCCCGGACGGCGTGCGGCTGAGCGCGGACGTCGCACGGCGCTACGTCGAGGACATCCACGCCGTCGACGCGACGCTCGCCGGCGTGATCGCGTCCTCGGCTCCGGACGCCTCCTACCGCGACGTCACCGAGGAGGCGCTCGCCCGACAGGGGTGGGACGCGAACCGGACCCAGCGCGTGCGCGAGTACCTCGAGCACCGCTCGGAGGAGCAGTACGGCGCGTGGATCGACGACCTCGCCGCACACGGGCTCGACGACGACGTCGTGGACGGCGACGAAGTGGTCTTCCCTGACGGCTACGACCGCCTGCCCGTCGCCCTCGCAGAGGGGCTCGACGTCCGTCTCGGCCAGGTCGTCTCGCGCGTGGCATGGTCGGCGGATGGCGTCGTCGTCACGACCGATCGCGGTGACTTCGCCGCGCGGGACGCGGTCGTGACGGTGCCCGTCGGCGTCCTGCGGTCCGAGGACTTCGTCATCGACCCGCCGTTGCCCGAGCCGAACGCGGGTGCGCTCGGCCGGCTCACGATGAACGCGTTCGAGAAGGTGTTCCTCCGGTTCCCGACCCGGTTCTGGGACGACGACGTCTATGCCATCCGCCAGCAGGGTTCCGAGGGGGCCTGGTGGCACTCCTGGTACGACCTCACCGCGCTGCACGGCGTCCCGACCCTGCTGACCTTCGCCGCGGGACCGGCCGCGCTCGCGACACGCGACTGGGACGACGATCGGGCCGCCGCCTCCGTCCTGGCGCAGCTGCGGCGCCTCTACGGCGACCGCGTCGTGGCGCCCACCCGGGTCGATGTCACCCACTGGCAGGACGACCCGTTCGCACGCGGCTCCTACGCCTACATGACCGTCGGCTCGACCACCCGCGACCACGACGACCTCGCGACGCCCGTGGGCGGCGTGCTGCACCTGGCCGGCGAGGCGACGTGGACCGACGACCCCGCGACCGTGACGGCGGCGCTGTGCTCGGGCCACCGCGCCGCGGAGAGCATCGTCGGTCGCGACATCCCGATCGACGAGCTGTGGAGCGGCACGCGCCTCAGCTGACGTGGATGATGGGCCGCCGCCGCGGGTCCTTCTCCGCCTCCCGGAGCACTTCGCGGGCCACCGGGGCGATCTCCCCATTCCCGAACAGCAGGAACCGGAGCATGTTCGAGACCGGATTGCCCTCGTTCCACTCGAAGTAGGCCTCGGGCACGACGCCCGTCTCGTCGCGGATCTTCAGCAGGACCGCCGCCAGCGTGTTCGGGATGCTGGCACTGCGGACGCGCAGCACCCGGTAGCCGTCGACCTCGACGCCGCGGACGTCGAGGTCCTCCTCGAACTCCGACGAGTCGGTGGGGTAGACCTCGAGGAAGAGCACCCGCGACTCCCGCGGGATGTGCGAGTACTTCCGCTCGTCCTCGCTCTTTTTGCGGTACTCGTACTCGCTGCCGTCCTCCGGCTCGTGCGCGATCACCCGGATGACGCCGTGCGCGGCATCGTCGACGACGAAGGTGCGGGCCGCGTCGTCGAGGTCCACGACGGTCGCGCGGATCTCGAACGCCCGCCCGATCCGCGACACGGCCGAGACGACGAGGATCGCCACGATGAAGATCGCCGCGATGCGGATGCCGTCCGGCCGCTCGACGACGTTGACGACGGTCGTGTACAGAAAGACCACCGAGATGACCGCGAACCCGATCATCGCCGCGCGCTGCCCCTTGCGCCATGCCGACAGCGTGACCGCGACGGAGGCCGACGTGATCAGGACCAGCACGCCGGTGGCGTAGGCGCCCCCCTGGGCGTCGACGTTCGCGTCGAACACCAGGGTGATGATGAACGCGATCCCGGTGAGCACGAGCACGAGCGGTCGGACCGCCTTCGTCCACTGCGGCGCCATCCCATACCGCGGCAGGTACCGCGGGATGATGTTCAGCAGGCCCGCCATCGCGGAGGCGCCGGCGAACCACAGGATGCAGATCGTGCTGAGGTCGTAGACGGTGCCGAACCCGGCGCCCAGGTACTCATGGGCCAGGTAGGCGATCGCGCGGCCGTTCGCGCTGCCGCCCGGCTGGAACTCCTTCTGCGGGATGAGCACCGTCGTGACGAAGCTCGAGGTGATCAGGAATGCGCTCATGATGAGCGCCGCGGTGGTGAGGAGCTTCTTCGCGCCGGCGATCCGCCCCCTGGGCTCCGCTGCGGTGTCGTCGGCGCGGCCGCGGATCTGCGGCATGACGGCGACGCCGGTCTCGAATCCGGACAGGCCCAGCGCGAGCTTCGGGAAGACCAGCAGGGCGATGCCCACGATCAGCGCGGGGTTTCCGTGCTGCGTCATGAGGGCCGCCCCCCAGTCGGTGACGACGGCGGGGTGCCCCACGACGTGGAACATGGCCACCACGATGACGATGAGGTTGAGGGCGAGGTAGACCGCCACCAGCACGACGGCGATGCCGATCGCCTCGCGGAACCCGCGCAGGAACACGATCCCGAGGAGCGCGATCAGAGCCAGCGTGATCGGGACTTCGTTGCCGTGGAACCACGCGGGCGCGAAGGGGTTCTCCACGGCGTGGGCGGTGGCATCCGCCGCCGACAGGGTGATCGTGATCATGAAGTCGGTCGCGGCGAACCCGAGGAGGACGAGGACGAAGAGCTTCCCCGCCCACCACGGCAGCGAATGCTCCAGCATCGCGATCGAGCCGGAGCCCTTGAAGCTCTCGCGAGCGACGCGCCGGTACACGGGCAGCGCGCCGAACAGCGTGATGGCGACGAGGACGAGGGTGGCGATCGGCGAGATGAGCCCCGCCGCGAGCGCCGCGATGGCGGGCTGGTAGCCGAGCGTAGAGAAGTAGTCGACGCCGGTCAGGCACATCACGCGCCACCACGAATGGGTCTTCTCCGAGCCCTGCCCGTGCGGCCCCTGGTGGGAGCCTCGCGCGTCGACGAGGCCCTCGAGCATCCACCGCCGCAGCCGGTGGGTGGGAACGGGAGCGGTGTCGCTCGAGACGGCTTCCAACGAGGACATCGGTCCGATCCCTTCGACGCGGCGAGCGGCGGCTCGCACTCGGATTATGCCGCCCGCAGCGTCGCAACGAGAAACCGGATCAGTATTCGAACACGAGTCGCGCGAGCACCTTGCCGGACAGCACCTCGGCGATGGCGTCGTTGACCTGGTCCAGCCGGCGGGGCTCGGCGATGATCTTCGTGCGGCCTGCCGCGTGGAGCGCGAACACCTCGGCGAGATCCTGACGGGTGCCGACGATCGACCCGATGATGGAGATCCCCTTCAGGACCGTCTCGAAGATCGAGACCGTCATCTCCTGGTCCGCTGGGAGCGCCACGCAGATGAGCCGGCCCCCGCGGTTGAGCGAGGCGAAGGCCTGCTCGAAGACGCGCGGCGACGCGGCCAGCACGAGGGCGACGTCCGCGCCGCCGAGCGCGCGGATCGCGGCGACCGGGTCGACGGTGGCGGCGTTCACGGTGTGCTCCGCGCCGAGGTCCATGGCGAGGTCGAGCTTCGCGTCCTCCACGTCGACGGCGATCACCGATCCGCCCATGATCCGCGCGTATTGGACGGCCAGGTGGCCGAGTCCCCCGATCCCGAAGACCGCCACGCGCTCCGTGGGGACGATGGCGGCGACCTTGAGCGCCTTGTAGGTCGTCACGCCGGCGCACGTCAGCGGCGCCGCGTCGAGGGACGAGATCCCGTCGGGGACGGGGACCACGAAGCGCGCCGCCGCGACCGCGTACTCCGCGAACGCGCCGTCGACCGAGTACCCGCTGTTGTGCTGCTTCTCACAGAGCGTCTCGCGCCCGTCGATGCAGTAGCGGCACTCGCCGCACGCGTAGCCGAGCCACGGGATCGCCACCCTCTCGCCGACCGTGCGGTCGGTCACGCCGTCGCCGAGCTTCTCGACGATGCCCACGCCCTCGTGCCCCGGGACGAACGGCGGGTGCGGCTTGACGGGCCAGTCGCCGTGCGCGGCGTGGATGTCGGTGTGACACAGCCCGCAGGTCTCCAGTCGGATCAGCACCTCGCCGTGCCCCGGTTCGGGGACCGCGCGGTCCAGGACCTCCAGCGGTGCGGTGAACGACGTGACGACGGCGGCTTTCATGACGACTCCTTCGAGATGGCCCGTGCAGGACTCGATCAGGGGCAGGTCGCACGGGATGCCCGCCACGACCCGACTCTCCTCCGCCCGACGCCACGGCGACGGGCCCAAGGTCCCGCGCCGCCCGCGTCCTGGGACGAATCTTGGTGACGTCTTGGCGACCCTCTGGTTGACTCGGAGCGTGGTCTCTCCGGCTGGTGCGCTCCCCCGTGTGCTGTACGTCGAAGACGACCCCGCGATCGCGGACATGACCATCGAGGTGCTCTCGGAGGTCTACGACGTCGTCCACGTCTCCGACGGCCGCACCGCCGTGACCCGGGCGCTCGGCGACCGCTTCGACGTCATGGTGATCGACCGGCGGCTGCCGGGTCTGGACGGGATCCAGGTGGTCGAGGCGGTGCGGACGGCGAAAATCACCACCCCGATCCTGCTCCTCACCGCGCTCGGCGCGGTCGACGACCGGATCGAGGGCCTGGATGCGGGAGCCAACGACTACCTGGTGAAGCCCTTCGACTACGGCGAGCTCCTCGCGCGCATGCGGGCGCTCGTCCGTGGATTCCGCGCCGAAGGACGCCGCCGCGCGCTCGGACAGTGGACCTTCGTGGCGGAGTCGTCGGCGCTCTTCGGGCCTTCCGGCGAGCGTGTTGCCCTCACCGTCACCGAGACGCGGATGCTGGACGTGCTCGCGGCCAGTCCGGACCACGTCTTCTCGCGCGACGAGCTCATGCGCGCGGTCTTCGCGTCCGAGGACGCCCTGAGCTCCGTGGACACGTACGTCCACTACATCCGCCGGAAGACGTCGCCGGAGGTCATCGAGACCGTTCGCGGTCGGGGCTACCGCGCCGGAGCACCCGCGTGACCGCCGATCCGCGCGGCAGCCGTGCGAGTCTCGACCGCAGGCGCGTGCAGCGCTCGGCGATGCGGGTCGGGCTCCTCGTGGGCGCGGCGTCGGCGATCGTGATCACCGCCGGCGTGCTCATCCTCGTCGCGGTGCTGGTGCTCACCGCACGGCCCGACGGACGGCCGCGCGGTCCCGGCGACCTCGACGGCGATCGCGTCGTCGTCGACGTCGACCACATCCTGCCCTGGGTGATCGGGCTGGGGATCCTCGGCGTGGTGCTCCTGGGACTGATCGCGTGGCTCGCTGCCCGGTGGGCGGTACGCCCGCTCACCGCGGCGCTCCAGCTGCAGCGGAACTTCGTCTCGGACGCCGGCCACGAGCTGCGCACGCCCCTCACCGCGCTGACGAGCCGCATCCAGATCGTGCAGCGACGGCTCGCGAGGGGCGAGCCGGTCGCGGATGCCATCGTCGAGCTGCGCCGGGACGCGAAGACGCTCGATGACGTGCTGGCCGACATGCTCCTCACGGCGGAAGGCGGCAGCGCGCCGGACGAGCGCGCCGACGTGGGTGCGTGCGTGACCGCGGCCGTGCAGACACTGGCCTCGCTCGCGGCGGAGAACCACGTGACCGTCGAGACCCACGTCAGCGGCGGACCGGAAGCACGCATCCCCGCGGTGACCCTCACGCGGCTGTGCGTCGCACTCCTCGACAACGCGATCGGACATACCCGCACGGGGACCCGGGTCGCGGTGCGCGCGCACCGCAGCGGCCACGTCGTGGAGATCCGGGTCGTCGATTCCGGTGACGGCATCTCCGCACGGGACGCCGACCGGATCTTCGAGCGGTTCGCCCGCGGTGCGGAATCCGGCAAGCGCCGCGGCTTCGGGCTCGGGCTCGCACTCGTGCGGGAGGCGGCAACCCGCTACGGCGGCTCCGTGCGCATCGAGGAGACGTCGACGTCGGGGACGACCTTCCTGCTCGCGCTCCCCGCGGCGTGACGTCAGGCCGCCGTGGCCACCGCGACCTCGACACCCGAGATCCAGCGCCGCACCGCGCCCTCCCCGGTCACGAGCAGACCCGAGGTGACCGGCGCGGCCGAGATCCAGGACAGGTCGCGGCCCGCCACGACCGCGGCCGTCGCCCAGACGTCCGCCGCGGTGAGATCCGGCGCGATGACGGTGGCGCTGCGCACGCCGCGGGCGGGGACGCCCATCCGCGGGTCGACGATGTGCGCGCCGCGCTCCGCGGTGCCGGAGGTCGCGACGGCGCCGTCGCGCACGTCCACGGTGGCGAGCACCTCTCCGGGGTGGTCCGGGTCGGCGATGCCGACGTGCCAGGTCCACTCCGACCCCGGCGCCGTGCGCAGGCGCATGTCGCCCCCCACTCCGATGCCGACGGCGACGATGCCGGGCACCTCCATGAGCGGCGCAAGGTGATGCGCGCTGGCCCGCTCGACGGCCCAGCCCTTCACGTACCCGGTGGGATCGAACCAGCCGCGCCAGTGGGCGGAGAACATCCCCCGCGTCGCGAGGGCCGCTTCTTCGCACGCGCGCGCGACCTCGCCGACCCACGGGTCGGCCGCGTCGATGGCGAGCTCGCCCCGGCGGATCCGCGAGACGTCCGAGTCGTCGCGGAATGGGGAGAAGACGCGCTCCACCTCACGGAGCTCGGCGAAGCAGGCGGCGACCGCGGCCTCCGCCTCGCCCGAGTCGCAGGACGCGCCGACGACGTGGATGCTGGCCGCCGTCCCCATCAGGTGCTCGACCCAGGCGCGGCGCGCGTGTCCGGCGCTCATTGCGCGGCCTGATCCAGCGCGGACTGAAGGGACTGGAGATATCCGCCGCTCGTGTAGGTGGCTCCCGAGATCATGTCGATCTGGGCGCTCTGAGCCGAGATCGTCTCGGACACCAGCTGCGGGAGAGCCTGCTGGTTGATCTCGGCGTCCCGGCCGCTGCCGTTGGGATACTGCGGCACGTCGACCGCCGTGATCTTCCCGCCGCTGACCGTGACCTTGACCTGCACAGCGCCGTACGCGGTATCGACGGCCTGACCGGTGTAGGCGCCGTCCTTGAGCCCCGACGAGTTGCCGGAGGTGCCGGTGCTGCCGCCCGTCGTGCCGGTGCTGGCCCCGGACCCGCTCGTACCCTGGGTCGTCGTCCCGCTCGTCCCGGTCGTGCCGCTGGTGCCGCCGGTGCCGCTGGACGTCGTGCCGGTCCCCGTCGCTGTCGACGACAGCGGGACCGCCTCGCCGAGCGAGGTGCGGTAGCTGAACAGCAGGACGAGCCCGCTCAGGGTGGCGAGTGCGCCGTAGACGATCTTCTTCATGTCGGCTCCTGGCTAGACGGTGAATGCTTCGCTGTGGATGCGGCTGTCGTCGACGCCTGCCGCGCGCAGATCGGTGCGGACGGCGTCCATCCATGGGATCGGACCGCACAGGAAGACGTCGTACTCCTCGAGGTCGGGGGCCAGATGGCGGATCAGGTCGGGACCTGCCCACGCGCCGTGAGTCGCGGGCAGCCAGGTCGCGCCCGACCCGCCGCGCCGCCCGTTGAGCGTGAAGTGGCGCAGTCCCCGTTCGCGAGCGAGCCGCTGGATCTCTCGCAGCCGCATGCCGTCGCGATCGTCATGGTCGCGCGTGACGAGCGTGGCCTCACCCGGGCCGTATTCCTCGGACTCCAGCAGGGCGACCAGCGGGCCGACGCCTGCTCCTGCGCCCAGCATGAGGAGCTTGCGTCCGGTGCGGACGTCGCCGGTCATGTGGCCGTAGGGGCCTTCGAACAGCACGCGCGTGCCCCTGCGCAGCCGGCTCAGCCGGCGGGTGCCGTCGCCCACGATCCGGGCGGCGACCACCAGTTCATCGCCGATCGGGGCGCCGGCCAGCGAGAGCGGGTGGCCGCGGGTCCACCCCGGGCCGTCCAGGAAGCGCCACACGAAGAACTGTCCGGGCTTCGCATCCAGGCGGTGCAGTCCGCGGCCGCGCATCCGCACCGCCACGCCGCGCTTCCCGTCGGCCGACACCGACGTCACCCTGAGGTCGTGACGACGGGAGCGCCACAGCGGCACCACTACGCGGAACACGACGACGGACGCCGCCACCACGGCCCACAGGGTCCACCAGTAGACGGTCGCGGCCGGGTTCGCGATGAAGTCCGCGCCCGTCCAGAGCATGTGCGGGATCGCGAGGCCGACGCCGAGGTAGCCGTAGAGGTGCAGCAGGTGCCACGACTCGTAGCGCAGCTTGCGTCGCGCGCGCCGGATCGAGGTGACCACCACCATGACGAGCAGGCCGGTCCCCGCGGTGGCCAGCAGCATCCCGGGGTAGTCCCACACGAACTGCCAGAGCTGCACGAAGGGGTTGATCGCGGCCTGCGCCGCATAGCCGGCGACCAGCAGCACGATGTGCGCCATCAGCAGCCAGAAGGACCAGAATCCGACGAACCGGTGCAGCCGCGTGATGCCGTCGCGGCCGAAGCCCTTCTCGAACAGCGGGATGCGGGCCATCAGCAGCACCTGATACAGCAGCAGGTTCGCCGACACGAGGCCCGTGAGCCGGCCCAGGGTGTTGAGCGTGTCGGCGTTGAACGCGAACAGCGACTGGATGCCCGCACCGCCCACCCACAGCGCGACGACGAACAGGCTCGTGAGCCAGATGACGGCGGTCGCGGCGAGGCGCCACGCTCCACGCCGCGACCGGGGACGGTCGACGGGCACGAGGGGCGCGGCGTCGCCTCGGGCGGGTGCGGTCCTCGCTGCGAGTGAGCTCATGACCCCATGGTGGGGTGGCCGCTTTGAGATGGGACCAAGAATGCGGCATCCTCAGCAATCGCATAGGAACCGCATCACTTTCCCCGCCGCCACGGAGCCGCGCCGATCACCGTCGCAGGCGCAGGGACACCAGCCGGACGGCCAGGCCGAGCGCCATCACCGCGACGCCCCCGACGACGGCCGTGACGGGCAATGCGGCGGCGAGCACGACGCATCCGAGGGCACCGAGCGCATTCGCCCAGCGCGGCATCCTCCGGCGCGCACGGCTCTGCGTGATCGCGGCGGCGTTCGCCGTGAAGTAGTACAGCAGCACCCCGAAGGACGAGAACCCGATGGCGTTGCGGAGGTCGACCACGAGCACCAGGACGCAGACGACGGCGATGAGGACGTAGTGCGCGCAATGGGGCACCCGGTAGCGCGGATGCACGGCGGCGAACCAGTGCGGCAGATCGCGTTCGCGCGCCATGGCCAGGGTGGTCCGCCCGATTCCCGCCATGAGCGCCAGGAGCGCGCCGCTCGCGGCCAGCGCAGCACCGGCCGCGACGACGGGACCCGTCCACGCCCATCCGCCGGCCGCGGCCGTCTGCGCGAGCGGAGCGGACGCGGACGCGAGCGCCCGTGGCCCGAGGACGCCGAGCGTGAGGACCGCCACGCCGAGGTAGACGAGCAGGGCCACGCTCAGCGAGATCGTGATGGCGCGCGGGATCGTGCGCGCCGGCTCCCGCACCTCCTCCCCCATCGTCGCGATCCGCGCGTAGCCGGCGAAGGCGAAGAAGAGCAGTCCCGCCGCCTGCAGCACGCCGTACGGGCCGTGAGGCACCCATTCGAGAGGTGGGACCGCGGTGAATCGTCCCGACGCCGCGCCGGCGACCGCGACGAGGGCGAGCACCGCCAGCGAGCACGCCACGATGATCCTGGTCGCGGTCGCCGTGCGCGACACGCCCAGCGCGTCGATCAGGCCAACGGCGAGCACGACGACGACCGCGACCGGCCGCGACCACCCGGCGGGCGCGACGTACACCGCGACGGTGGTCGCCATGGCCGCGCAGCTCGCGGTCTTCCCGAACACGAAGCCCCATCCGGCGAAGAACCCCCACCACGGGCCGAGGCGCTCCCTGCCGTAGACGTACGTGCCGCCCGACGTCGGGTACTGCGCGGCGAGCTGTGCCGAGGCCAGCGCGTTGCACCATGCCACGAGCGCAGCGATCGCGAGGGCCAGGACGAGAGCGCTGCCGGCAGCCCCGGCGGCGGGCGCGAAGACGCTGAAGACGCCCGCGCCGATCATCGATCCCAGCCCGATCGCGACCGCGTCGGTCGTTCCCAGCCGCCTCGCGAGGCGACCGTCGGATGTCACGCCGACACCGCGCTCGGCCGGTGGCGATGCTGGACGTGGGGGCAGCTCTTCTCGGCGCGCACGACGTCAACGCTAGGGGCAGTCGGAGACCGACCGCCAGGTCCGGATCGACTACATCGCCGCCGGGACGGCGCTCTCGCGCTGGTCGGCTTTCTCCCGAGGCTCGTGCGCCACCGGATGCGGATGGACGATCAGCACCGGGCAATGGGCGTACTCGGCGCACGCGCTGCTGACCGATCCGAGGAGCAGGCCGGCGAATCCCCCGTGACCGCGACTGCCCAGCACGAGCATCGATGCGTGCGCACTCGCGGCGATCAGGCGCTTGGCGGCGGGACCGTTGGTGACCGAGATCGTGAGGTCGTCGGGGACCTCGTCGCCGAAGACGACCGTCACCGCGTCGTGGACGATCTGCCTCGCGTCCTCTTCGGGAGACCACCCCGCGACGCCGGCGTAGTCCATGAGTCCGGGATAGATCCAGGTGATCATGATCTCGATCGGCGCGCCCAGCGCTCCCGCGAGCCGCTTGGCGTAGGTGAGGGCGGCGATCGACGACGGCGAGCCGTCGATCCCGACGAGGATCGGTTCGTTCGATGTGAGGGTGTCCATGCCCTCATGGTCTCGTTGCGCCGATCGAGGGCGGGGGACGAAAGTCACACGGGATCAGCCTGGGGCGCGCCGCGATCCCGCATGGCGACGGGACCAAAGACCTCGCCGGCGCGGCGCGATCCGCGCATCGTCGAGGTGAGCGCGCAGCGCGCGCGGAACGAGAGAAGCGAGGACGAAGATGAGCATTGCAACAGACAGCGATCTGCAGATCCAGGCCGCCGTCCAGGCCGAGCTCGAGTGGACGCCGGACGTGGATGCCGCCGGCATCGGCGTCGCCGTCGAGGACGGAGCGGTGACGCTCACGGGCGAGGTCGACAACTACGCGGAGCGCCTCGCTGCGAAGCACGCCGCGCTGCGCCTGCGCGGGGTGCGGGCCGTCGTCGACGCGATGTCCGTGCACCCGAGGTCGGCCGCCATCGCCACCGAGACGGACATCGCCAAGGAGGTCGAGCGCGCTCTGCGCACGGCCGTGAATGTTCCGGCGACCGTCCAGGCGACACTCGACGGTCATCACGTGACGCTGACGGGCGAGGTCCAGTGGGACTTCCAAAGGGTGGCGGCCAAGCGCGCCGTCCAGTACCTGCGCGGCGTGTACAGCGTGAACAACATGATCACGCTCACCGCGCGGCCGTCCGCGGAGGACGCCGAGGAGCGCATCAAGAAGGCGATCACCCGCAATGCGCAACTCGACGCGACGTCGATCGAGGTGTCCGCGAAGGGCAACACCGTGACCCTGACGGGCTCGGTCGCCTCGTGGGCGGAGCGCCGGCAGGCCGAGCGCGCCGCCTGGGCGTCGCCGCACGTCACGGATGTGGTGAACCGGATCCAGGTCCGGCCCTTCTGAGTCCCGGGGGCGGGGGCGACCGGGACTGTGCACCCGGGCGCCTCCGCCTTCGTCACATGCCGGTCGGGGCGGTCTCCCGCTCGGGCTCCTGCGGCTGCGGCTCGCCACGGAGAGGCACCAGCGCCTCGGAGTGCTCGATCCAGATCAGCGCGTCGTAGCGGTCGCCCATCCTCGTCGGCACGTAGTTGCCGGCCTCCCGCTCGGGGTCGTACACCACTCCGATCGCGCGATGCCCCGCGGTCATCGACAGCCAGGGGCTGCCGCGGTCCGGGCCGAAGTCGATGACCGCGTCGCACCCGAGAGTCTGGTGCAGGATGTCCTCGTGGCTGCCGGCCCGCGCCGTCGGGACCGGCATCCGGAGTTCGGAGCGCCCCCACCCCTGCGCCGCGATCACCGACCCGCGGTGGGAGGCGAACCCGATGAGCAGGACCTGGGCCGAGCCGTGCCGCTCGCGAAGCAGCTGCCCGACGTTGAGCATCCCCGCATCCGACATCGACGTCCCGCGCGCATCGCCGACGTGGGTGTTGTGCTCCCACAGCACCCCGACCGAATCGCGTCCGAGGTGGCCGGCCAGGCGACCCACCGTGTCCGCCATGTGCTGATCGCGGAGGTTCCACGACAGCCGGTCGGCGCGGACCATGGCGCGGTAGTACTCCTCGGCGCCCGCCGCGACGATCGCGTTCTGCAGTGCGTCGAAGGCGTCGTCTCCATCCGAGGCGGCGCGCCGCCGCACGCGCGCGAGGAGCTCGACGACCTCCGCTTCGCACGTCTCGGGCACCAGCCGCGTGCTCCACGCGTACTGCTCCGGGTCTCCGCCGAAGGGCTCGAAGCAACGCCAGGCCCGCAGCGCGGCGGGGACGTCCTCCGGTGCGCGCTCGGCGAGCCACCCGATCGTGCGTGCGAGCGAGTCCCACAGTGAATAGATGTCGAGGCCGTAGAACCCCACGCGATGCTCGGCGGGCACCCGGCGGTTGTGATCGTGCAGCCAGTCGAGGAAGTCCGCGACCTCCGCATTGGCCCACATCCACGTGGGCCAGCGCTGAAAGGACGCCAGGACGGCGCGCGCGTCCAGCTCCGCCGACTCGAAGCCACGGACCCAGCGATCGATGCGCCAGCAGTCCGGCCAGTCCCCCTCGACCCCGATCCACGTGCAACGTCCGGCGACGATCAGCTGCCGCGTCAGCTCGGCGCGCCAGGAATAGAACTCGTGGGTGCCGTGGGACGCCTCTCCGATCGCGATGAACCGGCGGGAGCGCGCTCGTTCGACGAGCGGGTGGAGGTCGGCCGCCGCCTCCAGCCGTCCGGCTCGCTCGCGGATGTCCGTCCGCACGGCGTCGGATGCGGCCATCATGAGCCGTGTCCCGCACGGGTCTGCGACGCACCGAGGAGACGCTCCACCTCTGCGTCCGAGGTCTGGTCGAAGTCGCGGTAGTACCGGCCGACGGCGTCGAAGTCCTCCGGCACGAGAAGGCAGAACACCCGATCGGCCACGTCGATGCGATCGATGGCGGTCTGCGCGCCCACCGGCGCCGCAGCGTAGACGCGGGCGGCGTTCAGGCGCCGGGCGACACGGCAGGCGGCCGCCATCGTCGAACCGGTGGCGATGCCGTCGTCGACGATGACGACGTCGCGACCGTCCAGTTCGATCCGCGGACGATGCGCACGCAGGCGGGCGAGCCGGTCCCTGACGGCCGCGCGCTCGGCCGTCTCGACGGCGGCGAGCTGCTCCGGGGACACCCCGAGGCGCGCGATCAGATCGCGATCCACGACCTCGGTGCCGGATTCCCCGACGGCGCCCATGGCGACCTCGGGATGACCCGGAACGCCGAGCTTGCGGACAACGATCACGTCGAGGGGTGCATGCAGCGCCGCGGCGACCTGTGCGGCCACCGGCACGCCGCCGCGCGGCAGACCGAGCACGACCACGTCGCCGAGTTCACGATGCGCGAGCATCCGCCCGAGCTGACGGCCGGCCTCGACCCGGTCGAGGAACCACCAGCGGTCGCCCATCAGTGCACCGTCCGCCCCGACGCGAGCGCGCGCCCCCAGGTGCGCGCTCGGTCCCGCTCCCCCTCCACGAGCGGGCCCTCGTACCCCTCCACGAGGAAGCTCTCCGGGTCCGCGATGGTGAACCCCAGGCGTCGTGCCACCTTCGTGGCGCTGCGCGATGCCGCTCCGGGAAGGAGCGGGAAGTCGACGCGCGTGTCGAACGCGGCGAACACCTGCGGGTGCTCGCCGTGCGGAAGCGCTTCCAGCCACTCCCGGATGCCGAGGGGAACATCGCGCTCGGAGCCCCCGCGCCCCGCCGCCTCTCGCCGGCTGGCCGCGCGGGACATCGAGAACGTGTGCGTGGGTCCGCCGACGACCAGCAGGTCCACGTCGTCGGGAACGACCGGCGCCGCGTCTGCCACGTCGATCACATCCACGGTGCTCCCATTGGCCAGCCCCTCGCCGATCGCCTCCGCGATCGCCCGGGTGTTGCCGAACATGGTCTCGTAGATCACCAGCGATCTCATCGGTCCTCCTTCTCGGCGACGGTGTCGCCGGCGACGCAGGGCCGTCGCCGGCGTCCGCCCGCACGATTCGAGTGTCGGAGCAGCACGGCGCCCCGTGCGGGACGAAAGTCACTTCGCGCCGGGGCTGCGGGCGGAGAAGCGCGACGACCGCCGCAGCACCCGGTGCGAGTAGCCCCGGGTGCGCGGTCGGTGGACGTGCGGGATGCGCGGAGCGAGCGCACGGAAGAACCACGCCTTCGCGACCTCCACGCACACGAGATACGCGAGGACCATTCCGACCAGCGCGAGGAAGAACGGGGCCGGGAGCGGTCGGAAGCCCAGGAGGCCGGAGAGCGGGGAATAGGGCAGCCACACACCGATCGCGACGACGGCGAGCGACGCGGTCGTCAGGCCGAGCGAGGGCCGACTGCGCACGAAGGGCACGCGGCGCGTGCGGATGGCGAAGATGATCAGGGTCTGAGTCGCGATCGACTCGATGAACCAGCCCGCCTGGAACTCGCCCTCCGCGGCGTGGAAGACGAACAGCATGAGCCCGAAGGTCGCGAAGTCGAAGAGCGAGCTGATGGGGCCGAACACCAGCATGAACCGCCGGATGAAGCCGATGTCCCACCGCGACGGCGCCTCGAGCTGCTCGGGGTCCACGCGGTCGCCGGGGATCGCGAGCTGACCGCTGTCGTAGAGCAGATTGTTGAGGAGGATCTGCCCCGGCAGCATCGGCAGGAACGGCAGCACGACCGAGGCCACCGAGGCGCTCACCATGTTCCCGAAGTTGCTGGACGTCCCCATCAGCAGGTACTTGATGGTGTTCGCGAAGATCCGTCGCCCCTCGGTGACGCCGTCGGCGAGCACGCCGAGATCCTTGTCGAGGAGGAGCACGTCGGCAGCGTCCTTCGCCACGTCGGCGGCCGAGTCGACGGAGATGCCGATGTCGGCCTGGTGGAGGGCGAGCGCGTCGTTCACGCCGTCGCCGAGGAAGCCCACCGATCGCCCCTTGTGGCGCAGCAGCCGGATGATCCGCGCCTTCTGCTCCGGCGACACGCGGGCGAACACGGTGACGCGGGCCACGGCATCCTTCAGCTCCTCGTCGTCGAGGCGATCCACGTCCGCGCCGATGAGCGTTCCCCCCGATGCGACACCGAGATCGCTGAGCACCTTCTCGGCCACGGCCCCGTTGTCGCCGGTGGCGATCTTGACCGCGATGCCCAGCCGCGCCAGCTTCTCGAGCGACGCGCGCGCGTCGGCCTTGGGACGATCGACGAACACGAGGAAGCCGACGAGCGCGAACCCCGACTCGCTCATCGGGGTGAGCGTCTCGCCGTCCGCTGCCGCTCTCGCCGCCACGGCGATCACCCGGGAACCGGCCGCGTACTGCGCCGCCAGGGCGTCGCTCGCCGCGGCGGGGATGTCGGCGCACCGGGCCATGACGTCCTCGGCGGCGCCCTTCATCACGACGCGCCGCGAGCCGTCATGCGCCTCGACGAGGACCGTCGTCCGCCGTCTCTCGTGGTCGAACGGCAGGATGTCGCGTCGGACATAGTCGCCGGGCCGCACATCCGTCGGACGCGGCGCCTCCCAAAGGGCGGCGTCGAGCGGATTGAGGCCCGGCACGGATCCCGGCGGCGTCGTGTAGTCCGTCTGCGTGGCGAGCAGTCCCAGCAGGAGCAGTTCGTCGGGCGCGGTGGTCCCGTCCGCCGCGAGAGCCCCGGCATAGCTGATCCGCCCGTCGGTGAGCGTGCCCGTCTTATCGGTCACGAGCACGTCCATGTCGCCGAGATCCTCGATGCAGACGAGCCGCTTCACCAGCACGCGCCGTCTCGCCAGCATCCGCGACCCGGTCGCGAGGCTCGCGCTGACGACCGCCGGCAGCAGCTGCGGGGTGATCCCCACCGCGATGGCCAGCGAGAAGAGAAGCGAGTCGAGCACGGGCCGACGGAGCAGGACGTTCGCCACGAAGATGAGGGTCGTCAGGATGAGAGCGACTTCGAGCAGCAGCACCGAGAATCTGCCCAGCCCGCGCTGGAACTCCGTCTGCGGCTGCGCTGTGCCCAGCCCCTGGGCGATCCGACCGAACTCGGTACGGGTGCCCGTCGCGACCACGACCGCGGTCGCCGACCCCGACTGCACCACCGTGCCCATGAGCGCACACGACGTCAGGTCTCCCGCGCCCGCGTCGGGCGCGACCGGTACCACCGACTTCTCCACGGGCAGCGACTCGCCGGTGACGATGCCCTCGTCGCACGAGAGGCTGTGCGTCTCCAGCAGTCGCAGATCGGCGGGGACCACGTCGCCCGTGTCGACCTCGACGATGTCGCCGGGGACGAGGTCGGTGACATCGATCTCGTCCCTCGCACCATCCCGCAGCACGACCACCCTGTGGCGGAGCTGATCGTGCAGCGCATCCGCGGCCCGCTCCGCGCGGAACTCATTGACGAACCCGAGTCCGATGCTCGCCGCGAGGATCACCCCGATGATCACCGCGTTGGCGGCTTCACCCAGGAAGACCGAGACTCCCGCGGTGACGAACAGGAGGATGAGGACGGGGCTGCGCAGTTGCCGACCCAGCACCCGCCATGGCCGGGCGCGGTGCGGTCGGAGCACGTTCGGCCCGCCAGCCGCCCGGCGCGTCGCCGCCTCCGCCGTCGACAGCCCCGCCGGACGCGCGCCGAGGCTCCGGAGGACTTCGTCGGCGTCCTGCGCGGCCGCGCCGCGCAGGGGCAGAGCGGGGGCGGACGAGAGGACGCGGGTGGGGCTGTGTTCGTCCATGACGACACCAGTCGATACCCGCTCGCCGCCCGGAGACGGGACCTTGGGCCCGCAGCGGCACGGTCGCGGCGGGCATCCTGACACCGTGCACCAGCCCCGTCGCACCGGTTCCGCTCCGTCTGCCCGAGCGGCGAGCGCGAGCCGCTATCCGGTCGTCGCAGCCCTCGCCCTCGTGCTCATCGCTGTCCTCGTCTGCGGGTGGATCGGGCAGCCGACGGTCGCGCGCGGGACGGCGGTCGTCGCCGTCGGGCTCTTCGTGCTGTGGACGCTGGCCGGTATGGTCCGCGATGTCCTGCACGGCCACGTGGGTCTCGACATCCTCGCGGTCGTCGCGATGGTCGCCACCCTGGCCGTCGATGAGTACGTCGCGGCGATCATCGTCGCGCTCATGCTCTCGGGAGGAGAGGCGTTGGAGGAGGTGGCCGCGCACCGGGCGAAGCGCGACCTGTCCGCCCTCCTGGACCGGTCGCCGCGCGTCGCGCACCGGCTCGCCGCGGACGAGCGGAGCGATGCGACCGGGGTGCAGGACGTGGGAGTGGATGCGGTCGCCGTCGGCGACCTCCTCCTCGTCCGGCCGGCGGAGATCGTTCCGGTCGACGGGATCCTCGTCGCCGGCAGCGCGTCGTTCGACGAGTCGTCGCTCACCGGAGAGAGCATGCCGGTACACCGGTCGGCCGGCGAGGAGGTGCCGTCCGGCGCGATCAACGGCTCGCGGGCCGCCACGATCCGCGCCCTCCGCCCCGCCTCGGCCAGTCAGTATCAGCAGATCGTCGCGCTCGTCGCCGAGGCGCAGGACTCGAAGGCACCCGTGGTGCGCCTCGCGGACCGGTTCGCCGTGCCGTTCACGGCGGTCGCGCTCATCCTGGGAATCACGGCGTGGGCGCTCGCCGGCGACCCCCGGCGGTTCGCCGAGGTCCTCGTGCTCGCGACGCCGTGCCCGCTCCTGATCGCCGCCCCGGTGGCCTTCCTCGCCGGGCTGTCGCGCGCTGCGCGGTCAGGGGTCATCGTGAAGGGCGGGGCGATCGTCGAACGCCTGGCCCGGGTGAGGTCCGCGGCGTTCGACAAGACCGGCACGATCACGGTCGGAACCGCCCAGGTCGTCGGCGTCATCCCCGCCGCGGGTCAGGATGCCGATGAGCTGCTCAGCCTCGCCGCGTCTGCGGAGCAGTACTCGACGCACGTCTTCGCCGAAGGCATCCGGCGGGCGGCCACCGGTCGCGGCCTCTCCCTGAAGCCCGCGTCGGCCGCCAGCGAAGGGGCGACGAACGGCGTGGTGGCGCGCATCGAGGGACGTGACGTCGTGGTCGGCAAGGAGTCGTTCGTTGCGTCCGTCGCGCCGGCGGTGGAGCCCGTGCCGGTCACGGCCGGGCAGGCCGTCGCCTATGTCGCGGTGGACGGCCGCTTCGCCGGCGCGCTCCTGCTGGCTGACGATGCGCGGCGCGAGGCCTCCGATGTCATCGGCTGGCTCCGCCGCCACGGCGTCGAGCGGATCGCCATGCTCACCGGCGACGCACCCGCCACCGCGGATTCCATCGCGCGCCGGGTCGGCATCGACGAGGTGCACAGCGCGCTCCGGCCGGCGGAGAAGGTGCAGCTGGCGGCGGACATGCAGCCGCGGCCCGTGCTGATGGTGGGCGACGGGATCAACGACGCACCGGTCCTGGCCGCGGCCGACGTCGGCATCGCGATGGGGGCACGCGGGGGCACGGCGGCCGGCGACGCCGCCGACGTCGTCGTTCTCGTCGACACGCTCACGGGAGTGGTGGATGCCGTCGCGATCGGGCGTCACACGGTGTCGGTGGCGCTCACGGCGATCTGGATCGGCATGGCTCTGAGCGTCGCCCTCATGCTCGTCGCGATGACGGGGGTGATCCCGGCCGTCGCGGGCGCCCTCATCCAGGAAGGGGTCGACGTCGCCACGATCCTCTACGCCCTGCGAGCGCTCGGGCCGGGTCGCACCGAGCGGGCAGAGGCGGCCCGCGGCGTCACTCGCCGACCGCCATGTCGATGACGAGCGACCCCGACGCGCGGCCGGCGCGAAGATCGTCGACGGCGTCGGCGGTCCGGGCGAAGGGATAGCGCGTCACGTGGGCGCGCAGTGCCAGATGCTCGGCCAGTCGAAGGAAGGCGGCACCGTCCTCCCGCGTGTTCGCGGTGACGGTGCGCAGGTCGCGCTCACGGAACAGATGATCGTCGTAGGTCATGGCGGGGATGTCGGTCATGTGGATGCCTGCCAGCACCACCGTGCCGCCGGGCGCGGTGGCCGCCAACGCATCCTGCACGAGCTCACCCGCTGGCGCGAAGACGATGGCCGCGTCGAGCGGAACGGGCGGGCGCTCGTGCTCCGACCCGACGAACGTCGCACCGACCGCGCGGGCGAGCGCCCGGTTCTCCTCGCCTCGGGTCATCGCGAACACCCGCGCCCCCGATGCCATCGCGACGGCGGCGGTGAGGTGACCGCTCGAGCCGAACCCGTAGATGCCGAGATCTCCGCCCGCCGGCAGGCGCGTACGGCTCAGGGCGCGGTAGCCGATGATGCCCGCGCACAGGAGCGGGGCCGTCGCGACAGCATCCGTGGATGCCGGGAGCGCGTAGGAGAACCGTTCGTCCGCGACAGCGTAGGGCGCGAAACCGCCGTCCCGATCCCATCCCGTGAAGGTCGCCGACTTGCAGAGGTTCTCGCGACCAGAGAGGCACCACGTGCACGCGCCGCAGGTGCGGCCGAGCCATGCGACGCCGACGAGCGCGCCCGGGCGGAAGCGCACGGCATCCGCCCCGCCGTCGACGACCTCGCCCACGATCTGGTGCCCGGGCACCAGAGGCGACCTGTGCGGAGGGATCTCGGCATCGATGACGTGGAGGTCGGTCCGGCACACTCCGCACGCGCGCACGCGCAGTAGGACGTCGTGTCCGGTCGGCCGCGGCACCTCCATCGTCACGAGGCGGAGGTCACCGGTGGACGACGTCACCCACGCGGACATGTGAGGAGGGATCTCGGCGCCAGGCATAGCGCCATCCCAGCGGCGCCCGATCCCGGTGGGGAGGACGAAGGTCCCCCGGGTCATGGACGAGGGGCGTCGCCTTCACGGACGACGCCCCTCTCAACCCCCCCGGTGCGCGGTTCGCGGCCCCGATGCGACGCGCGCTGATCGGAACGGAGGGGGAACCATCACGCTGCGACGGCGTCGCGGGGCGGGTGGTAGATCAGCACCGGACATCGCGCGTGCTCCGCGCATTGAGCGCTGACGGATCCGAGCAGGAGACCGGCGAACCCGCCATGCCCGCGGCTGCCGACGACCAGCAGGTCGGCCGCTGCACTCTGACGGATCAGCACCTCGGCGGCGTCCCCCTCGTGGATCTCCGCTGTGATCCGGGCGGGCGGGTCGTTCGCGAACGCCCGCGTGATCGCCTCCTCGAGCCGGACCTCCGCCTCTTCGCGCAGGTCCGCGGGTCCGACCGGAAGCCCGATGTAGCCGGTCGGCGATGTCCAGGCGGTGACGGCGACGACTGTCGCCCCGAGGGTCTCGGCAAGCGCGTCGGCGTAGCGCAGTGCTGCGAGGGAATGCTCGGAGCGGTCGACGCCCACCACGATCCGCGTGATGAACTGCGGCGTATCGCCCGTGATGGCTGGCATAGCCCCGATTGTCGCTCAGGGGACGCGACCGCGCCGGGACGAAGGTCCCAGGGATCTCCCGCGCGACCGACCCCGGTGCCGTGACGTGGAGACGCAGTACGGGATAGATTTGTGTCGTGCCACCGCTGGATCGAGGAGGTCGGCATGCCGGGTAGTGATCCCCTCTCGTTCCCGGACGGGCCCCGCCACGACCTCGACAGGGCGCTCGCCGATCTCGTCGAGCGTGCGAACGCCGTCGCGAACACGCAGGGACGACTGCGCGATCTCCTCCGTGCCACCAGGGAGCTGATCGAAGAGACCGATCTGCCGCTGGTCCTGCGCCGTATCGTGGAGGCCGCCGTCGAACTGGTCGGCGCCCGGTACGGCGCCATGGGGGTGGTCGCGCCCGACGGCACACTGGAGCAGTTCATCCACGTGGGAATGCCCGCGGATACGGCGGCGAGCATCGGGCACCTGCCTCGAGGCGCCGGACTCCTCGGGGCGCTCATCGCCGACCCCACGCCGATCCGGCTCGAGCACATCACCGACGACGAGCGCTCCGTGGGATTCCCGGCGCATCATCCGCCGATGGACTCGTTCCTCGGTGTGCCCGTCAGGGTGCGGGATCAGGTGTTCGGCAACCTCTACCTCACCGACAGTGGGGCGCGCTCCTTCAGCCGAGAGGATGAGGAACTGGTGACGTCGCTGGCCGCCACCGCGGGCTTCGCGATCGACAACGCCCGCCTGCTGCAGGAGACGCGGGTGCGTGCGCGGTGGGCGGCGGCGACCACCGAGCTCACGACGCAGCTGCTCGATCCCGGAACGACCGACGCCGACACCGCGATCGCCGTCGCCATCGCGGTCGCCGCGGACGCCGACCTCGTCTGCATCGTCCGTGCGGGCGCCGCTGGGGAGCCGCCCCGCATCGCCGCGGCATGGGGCGCCACGGGCGAGCCGCGGGTCGGCACGGCGCTGGCCGCGACCGGCACGGCCGTCGCCGACGCCCTCGGCACCGACGCCCCCGCGACCGCCCCGCCGGGCGCTGCCGCCCCGGAGGATCCGACGAGACTCACCCGGCACGACCGGTCCGGTCCCGTTCTCGCGGTCCCGCTCTCGGTCGTCAAGAGCCCGGCCAGCGCGATCACGATCGCGCGCGATCCGGGCGCGCCGGGGTTCGGGCCGACCGACGTCGAGGCGGCGACCGATCTGGCCGCGCAGGTGAGCGTCGCCCTCGACCTCGTCCGCGCGCGCACCTTCGAGGAACGCACGATGCTGCTCGAGGACCGCGGCCGGATCGCTCGCGACCTGCACGACCATGTGATCCAGGATCTGTTCGGCACCGGACTGCAGCTCCAGGCGCTCGCCACGATGCTGCCCGATCCCGCACAGGCGCAGCGACTGGAGCGTGCCATCGAACGGCTCGACGATGCGATCTCCCAGATCCGCTCGATCATCTTCGCGACGAGCCCCTTCGCTGGACGGGCGGATACCGCCCGCCACCGGATCATGGATCTCGCCGCCGAGCTCTCGGCGACCCTCCCGTCACCGATCTCGGTCCGCTTCTCCGGTCCGATCGACCACAGCGTGGACGAGGACCTCCTTCCCGATCTCATCGCGGTCGCGCGTGAGCTCCTCACGAACGCCGTGCGGCACGCGCGGGCGGAGTCGATCGGGATCAGGGTCGATGTCGCGGGAGGCCAGCTGACCATGGCGGTGCGAGACGACGGAGTGGGGCTCAGGACGAAGACGAGGGAGAGCGGATTGCGCAACATCACCCATAGAGCGGAGAAGCGCGGCGGCGCCGTCGTCATCGACTCCCGGCCGGGCGCGACGTCGGTGCAGTGGTCCGTCCCGCTGCACCCCGTACGCGGGAGGAGCCGATGACCCGCGTCTTCCTGGTCGACGACCACGAGATCGTGCGCCGGGGGCTCGCCGACCTCCTGTCGGCGCAGCACGACATCGAGATCGTCGGCGAGGCCGGCACCGTCGCCCAGGCGCGCCGGCGCATCCCCGCCACCTCCCCCGACGTGGCGGTCCTGGACGTGCGCCTGCCGGACGGCAGCGGCATCGACCTGTGCCGGGAGCTCGCCGAGAGCGCGCCGGACGTCCGTCGCCTCATCCTCACGGCGTACGATGACGACGCCGCCCTGTTCGCGGCGGTCGTCGCCGGTGCATCCGGGTACCTGCTGAAGAGCGTGCTCGGATCCCAGCTCGTCGACGGCGTGCGGGCGGTCGCCGCGGGGACCACCCTCATCGACCCGGAGCTCGCCGCGCGTGCGACGAAGCAGATGCGGGATGCCCCGCACACGGACGACCCCCGCATCGGGTCGCTGGGGCTCCGTGAGCGCCAGGTGCTCGCGCTCATCGCCGACGGCCTTTCCAACCGGCAGATCGGCGAGCGCCTCGGCCTGGCCGAGAAGACGGTGAAGAACTACGTCTCCTCGCTCCTCACGAAGCTCGGCCTCGAGCGGCGCACCCAAGCCGCCGTATTCGGGGTCCGCTACGCCCCCTGACGCCGGGCGGGACCTTCGACCCTGCCCTGTCAGCGCGTGCGTCGTTGACTGGGCTCGGCGGCCCGGAATGGGAGGGCCCGGACAGGAGTCGAGAGATGGCACACGAATTGCTCACCGGCCGCACCGTGATCGTCACGGGCGCGGGATCGGGGATCGGGCGCGCGACCGCGGAACGGGTCGCGGCCGAGGGCGGGCGCGTGATCGCCGTCGACATCTCCGGTGACCGGCTCTCCGCCCTGCACGGGCTGATCGGGGACGACGCGGCCTTCGTCGCGGGCGACCTCGCCGACCCTGGCACGATCGACGCGGTGATCGCGGCGGCGGGAGACGGCGCGGACGGCCTGGCGAACATCGCGGGGATCATGGACGGCTTCGAGCCGACCGCCGAGATCCGCGACGAGACGTGGGACCGCGTCCTCTCCGTGAACGTGACCGCGATGATGCGGCTCACCCGGGCGGTCCTCCCCGGCATGCTCGCCCGAGGCGCGGGCGCCATCGTGAACGTCGGCTCGGAGGCCGGCCAGCGCGGGTCTGCCGCCGGGACGCCCTACACGGTGTCCAAGCACGCCGTGAACGGCTTCACCCTCAGCACCGCCTTCTTCTACACGCCCCAGGGGATCCGTTGCAACGCGGTCGCCCCCGGCCCTGTCGCGACGAACATCGAGGCGCCCTTCCACTCGGAGTGGGCGCAGCAGCGGCTGGGGCCGATCATGCAGGCCGCGATCCCCGCGATCGCCCGGCCCGAGCAGCTCGCGGCCGCGATCGTCTGGCTGCTGAGCGACGAGGCTTCCGACGTGTCCGGAGCGATCCTGAGCGTCGACGGCGGATGGGCGGCGATCTGAGATGGCCGCCACGCCCCGCCCGGCGGCCGATCGTCCCGCCGAGCCCGCAGAGATCGAGCAGCTCAGCACCGCGGAGTGCTGGCGCCTCGTCGAGCGCGCCACGCTGTGCCGGCTCGCCGTGGAGCGCGCCGACGGCGGGCCCGACATCTTCCCGATGAACTACGTCGTCCACGACGGCGGCGTCTACCTGCGCTCCGCACCGGGAGGCAAGCTCCGCACTCTGCGGTCACGCCCGGAGGTCGCCCTCGAGGTGGATGGCGAGGAGGACGGGCATCACTGGAGCGTCGTGCTCCGGGGCGCCGCCCAGCGGCTGGACACAGACGCCGAGATAGAGGCCTCCGGAGTGCTCCGGCTGCGTTCCCTGAGCCCCACCCCGAAGCACAACTTCATCCGGGTGGTCCCGCGCACCGTGAGCGGCCGCCGCTTCCGCATCGCGACGGGCCGGCCGCCGACCGTCGACGCACCTCCCGCCGCCGCGCGGGCATCCGCCCCGGTGTCGCCGTCGACGCAGCCGGAGCCACGACCGTCCGCACCGCACACGGAACCGCACGGCAAGCCCGTACCCATCCCCCACACATCCCCGATCGTGCAGGTGGAGCTCCCGGACCGACGCCGCGACTGAGGTCGCGGCAGCGGTCGGGACCCTGAGTCGGGCCTCGCTCAGGGCCGGCGCCCGCGCAGCGGGGCGCGTGGCAGCCACCCCGCCACCCCGGCCAGCGCGACGACGAGCGCGAGCTGGCCGATGCCCGTGATGAAGTAGAGCCACTGCAACCACGAGGACCCCGCGATGATGACGGTCTCGACGTAGATCCAGATGACCATCCCGAACCCCGCGACCGCGCACCAGACGAGGGCGGATTCTCGCCGCGCGATCAGCAGCACGGCCGAGACCGTCTGCGTGCCGCCGACCACGAGAGACAGGATGAGGGCCGGCCACAGGAACGACGCGAACGGCCCCTGGCTCAGCATCGACGACGGCATGCCCATTCCGCTCGTCGTGAGCATCACGATCCCGCCGACGATGGCGGTCACCGCCTGGAACACCGTGACCACGACCAGCGCCCAGTACGCCGACCGCTGGACTGCACCGATCATCTCGACTCCTCGTCTCTTCTCATCCGTGACCCGTCGCTGCCGGGTCGAGGTGGGCCCGACGATGCCGCCGCTCCCGGGCGGCCGCGTGTGCGGCTGCCGGCGCGGGCGCCGCCGCAGTCGCGGACGTCCCGCTCGTCGCGCCGCCGCCCGCGACCGTCAGGTCGACGCGCTGACCGAGGTCGGCGACGTGCACCGGCCAACCCAGCGTCCGTTCGATACGCAGCCGGAGCGCGTCCGCGGCATCCGGCTCCCCGTGCGTCAGGTAGGTCGCGCGCGGCGGACGGGGCGCGGTGCTCAGCCAGGCCATGATCTGATCGGCGTCCGCGTGGGCGGACATCATCTCGAGGACGTGCACTTCCGCGCGGACCTGCACGTCGCGCCCGTGGATGCGTAGCTCGCGCGCCCCGTGCTGGAGCGCGGCTCCCCGGGTGCCCCCGGCCTGGAAGCCGGTCAGCACGATCGCGTTGCGCGGATCGCCGCCGTACGCCTCGATGTGGTGCAGCACGCGCCCTCCCTCGAGCATCCCGCTCGCCGAGACGATGACCGCCGGGCCGCCGCGGAGGTTCAGGAGCTTCGAGTCGTCCACGGAGCGGACGAGGGTGGCCAGCCGGTACATGTCGCGGAACTCTGCGCCGGTCACGCGATGCTCCTCCGGGTGGTCCTGGTAGATCTCGGAGCCGTTCACCGCCATCGGGCTGTTCAGGAAGATCGGGACGTCGGGGATCGCGCCCGCCGCGTGGAGGCGGCTCAGGTGCAGGAGCAGCGTCTCCGCCCGGCCGATCGCGAACGCCGGGAGGATGACGACGCCGCCCCGCCCGCACACCCGCGTCACGATCTCGCCGAGCGCGTGGGCGGGATCCTCGGGGGGATGGATGCGGTTGCCGTACGTCGACTCGCACACGAGCACGTCCGCGCCCTCGAACGGGCGCGGCGGCCGCATGAGCGGGTCGTCCGCACGGCCGAGATCGCCGGTGAAGTGCACCCGGGCGCCCTCGACCTCGAGCCGGAGCTGCGCGGCCCCGAGGATGTGGCCGGCCGGCAGGAACCGCGCGACGACATCGCCCACGCGGACATCCGTGTCGAACGGGTGGGCGCGGAACTGATCGAGTGCGGCCCACGCATCCCGCTCGGTGTAGAGCGGCTCGGGCGGCGAATGGCGCGAGAAGCCGTGGCGCCCGGCGAAGTCGGCCTGCTCCTCCTGGAGATGCCCGCTGTCAGGCAGGATCAGGCGGCTGAGTTCCTCGGTCCCCTCGGTGGAGTGGATGCTGCCACGGAAGCCGTCTCGCACGAGTGCGGGCAGGTAGCCGGTGTGATCGAGGTGCGCGTGGGTGACCACCACCGCGTCGATGCTCTCGGGAGGCACCGGGAAAGGGGCGCGGTTGCGCTCGCGGAGCACCTTATAGCCCTGGAAGAGCCCGCAGTCGACCAGGATCCGAGCGTGCGCGGTCTCGATGAGATAGCGGGATCCCGTGACGGTGTCGGTCGCACCGAGGAAGCGGAGCCTGGCGGCGGGCATACCGCGATCATCGCTGCGCGCCCCGGCGGATCGAGGGACCTTGGTCCCGGCGCCGGCGCTCGTCGGTGGGCCACAGTGTCGCCATGAATCGACCAACGACCACGGTTCCCCGCATCGATCCAGCCGACGTGTCGCTGCCTCCCACGCAGCCCATCGACCTCACCGACGTCGTCCGCTCGCACCTCGAGTACCGGGCGCCCGCGATCGACCGCGATCGCATCCTCAGCCCCGCCGCGGTGAGGATCGGGCGCGTCTGAGCGTTCCCGGCCAGAAGGAGGGAGACGCCCTGTGCGAGGACGTCTCCCTCCGCTGCTACAGCCTGGTGACGTCGACACAGCCCATCGCGTCACGTCCGAACCGGCTGTACGGGAGCTACCCGTGCGTCCAACCTACGAGGGACGTCCCGGTCGGGTCCGGGACCAAGGTCCCGCACCGTCGTGAGCACGCGGGACCTTGGACCCGTCGGCACCCCCGCCGCAGCGGGATCGTCGGTCCATGACGAACATCCTGTGGTTCCCCGACATCACGATGGCCGATCTCGGCCAGGTCGGCGGGAAGAACGCCTCTCTCGGCGAGATGATCTCGCAGCTCACCGACGCGGGGCTCCGCGTCCCCGGCGGCTTCGCGACCACCGCCGACGCCTACCGCGCTTTCCTCGCCGCGGACCGACTGGCCGACCGCATCGACGCGGAGCTCGCCCGGCTCGACGTCTCGGACGTGGTCGCGCTCGCTGCCGCCGGTTCCCGCATCCGGGACTGGATCGACCGGCAGCCGCTCCCCCGCGATCTGGAGGACGACATCCGCTCCGCGTTCGCCCGGCTCACGGCATCCGACCCCGCCGCCGGCTCGGCGACCTGGGCCGTGCGCTCGTCGGCCACGGCGGAGGACCTGCCCGACGCCTCGTTCGCCGGCCAGCAGGAGACGTACCTCAACATCGCCGGGGCCGACAACGTCGTGGCGGCCGTGAAGGCGGTCTTCTCGTCCCTGTACAACGACCGCGCCATGGTCTACCGCGTCGAGCACGGGTACGCCCATCACGACGTCGCCCTCTCGGCGGGCGTGCAGCGGATGGTGCGATCCGACGTGGGCGCATCCGGAGTGATGTTCACGATCGACACCGAGAGCGGATTCGACCAGGCGGTGCTCATCACGAGCGCCTACGGCCTCGGCGAGGCCGTCGTGCAGGGCCAGGTCAATCCCGACGAGTTCGCCGTCTACAAGCCGGCCCTGCGCGCGGGGCGTCCCGCGATCCTGCGTCGCGAGGTCGGCGGCAAGGCGGTCGCTCTGCGGTTCGGCTCGGGTCAGGGCGTGGGAACGAGCACGAGCATGACGGATGTCCCGGATGCCGACCGCCGGCGGTTCAGCATCACGGACGACGAGGTCGAGGAGCTGGCGCGGTACGCGCTCACGATCGAGGACCACTACGGCCGCCCGATGGACATCGAGTGGGCGCGGGACGGGATCGACGGGCTCCTCTACATCCTCCAGGCCCGCCCGGAGACTGTGGTGTCGCGCACGGATCGGAACGTGCTCGACCGCTTCGTCCTCCACGAGCGCGGACGCGTGCTCGTGGAGGGCCGCGCGATCGGTCAGCGGATCGGCGCCGGGCCCGCACGCGTGGTGAACTCCCCGGCCGAGATGGATCGCGTCCGCGTAGGCGACGTCCTCGTGGCGGACATGACCGACCCCGATTGGGAGCCGGTCATGAAGCGCGCGTCCGCGGTCGTCACGAACCGCGGCGGACGCACGTGCCACGCCGCGATCATCGCCCGCGAGCTGGGCATCCCCGCGGTCGTGGGTACGGGCACCGCGACCGCCGACCTCGGCGACGGCGCTGAGGTCACCGTCTCCTGCGCCGAAGGCGAGGAGGGCTACGTCTACGACGGAATCCTCGACTACGCGGAGGAGGAGACCCACCTCGACACCATGCCGGAGCCGCCGGTCCAGCTGATGATGAACGTCGGGGCGCCCGATCAGGCGTTCACGCTCGCACAGCTGCCGCACCAGGGTGTCGGCCTGGCGCGGCTCGAGTTCATCGTCGGCCACCAGATCGGCATCCATCCCCGCGCACTGCTGGAGAGGGACGCCCTGCCCGAGCCGCTGCGCGCGCAGATCACGGAGCGGATCTCCGCCTACGGGTCTCCACGCGACTACTTCGTGAAGCGGATCGCGGAGGGCGTCGGCACGATCGCGGCAGCGTTCGCGCCCGATCCGGTCATCGTCCGCACCAGCGACTTCAAGACGAACGAGTACGCGCACCTCCTCGGCGGAGACCGCTACGAGCCGCACGAGGAGAATCCCATGCTCGGCTGGCGGGGCGCGTCCCGGTACATCACGCCGTCCTTCGCAGAGTGCTTCGCGATGGAGTGCGAGGCACTGCGGTTCGTCCGCGACGAGATGGGTCTCACCAACCTGAAAGTGATGGTGCCGTTCGTCCGGACCATCGCCGAAGCGGAGGCCGTGACCGCCGCGCTCGCCCGCAACGGGCTGCAACGCGGGCGCAACGGGCTGGAGATCCTCATGATGTGCGAGATCCCGTCCAACGCGCTGAACGCCGAGCGGTTCCTCGATCAGTTCGACGGCTTCTCGATCGGGTCGAACGACATGACCCAGCTGGTGCTGGGGATCGACCGCGACTCCGAACTCGTGGCCGCGGGCTTCGATGAACGCGACCCCGCGGTCCTCGAGATCCTGGGGCTCGCGATCGACGCCTGCACCCGACGTGGCCGCTATGTGGGCATCTGCGGACAGGGTCCGTCCGACCATCCCGACTTCGCGGACTGGCTCGTCGGCCGTGGGATCACATCGATCTCGCTCAACCCCGACAGCATCGTGGCGACCTGGATGCGACTCGCCGAGCACGCCAAGACCCCGGTGTGACGGCGTATGCCCCGCCGTCCCGTGCCGGGCATGCGCGTCACGCCGGGCCCCACGACGGCCCGCGCCACGTGGCAGCAGGAGCCGGCCCGTGCCGGGTGGCGGGTCGTCGCGAGCTGGGGGCTGACCCTCGCGCTCAGCACGGTGCCGCTGATCGTCATCGATCGGGCGACCGGCGCGGTGCCCGGGTGGGCGCTTGCGGCCCAGCTCGCGATCGCCGCGGCCTTCACGCTCGCGTGTCTGGGCGTCCGCGCCGTCCGTCCGCTGTGGCGGTTCGGCGTCGTGATGACCGCCCTCGTCCTCCTGACTCGCGTCGTCACGATCCCGCCGCTGTCGTTCCCCGCGGTCCAGGCCGCGCTCGGCGGGTCGGCCTTCGATCGACTCATGCAGCCGCAGCAGGCCGAGCGGCTGCTCGTCGCGATCCTGATGGTCGGGGTCCTCCTACTCCTCGGGTTCGGCGTCCGCCGATCCTTCCTCCTGCCGGGGGACCTGCACGCGCGCATCCGGCCCGTCGCAGCACTCGGCTTTCCCCGCGCAGATCCCTGGACCCGGTTCGGCGCGATCTGGGGCATCGGCATCGCTGTCGCGCTCGGCGTCGTGCAGTTCCTGATCGCACGTCCGTCGAGTGCGGCCCTGGCAGCACTCGTCCCCCTCCTCCCCTCGGTCCTGGTCTACGCCGGCCTGAATGCCGTCAGCGAGGAGGTGACGTATCGGGCCGCGATGCTCGCTCCGCTGGAACCCGCGGTGGGGAGCGCGAACGCCATGTGGCAGACGGCGTTCTTCTTCGGCGTGGCGCACTACTACGGGGTGCCGGGCGGGCTGCTCGGCGCGACCCTGTCGATCTTCATGGGGTGGATCCTCAGCAAGGCCATGCTCGAGACCCGCGGGCTGTTCTGGCCGTGGACGATCCACTTCCTCAGCGATGTCGTCATCTTCGGGTTCATCGCCATGGCGACCGTCGGATGACGCCTCCGCGTCACGGGACCTTCGACCCGCGTCCAGCGGGAGCCGTCGGCCATCGTGGCAGCAGGTGGAAGACGGGAGAGGCATCATGCCGGGAACGATCGTGGTGGGCGTGACGGAGAAGCCCGTGTCGCGGCGCGCCGTCGACTGGGCATGCGAACGCGCGATCGCGCGCGGCCTGCGGATCGAGCTCATCTCGATCGTCGGCGGCGCGATCGGTGTCGTGGGCGAAGGGCACGTCGTCGACGAGGCGCTTCGCCGGACGAGCGACCTGCTCGAGGGCGAGGTGGCGCGGGTGCGCGAGCGCGGCGCGACGGCCGACGGCCGCGTGCGCCGCGGACGCCCCGTCGAGCAGCTCATCGCTGCGAGCGAGGATGCGGCCATGCTCGTCATCGGGAGCGACTACCGCGGGCACAGCACCGGGCCCGAGCGCGGGCAGCACGGCCTGCGGATCACCGCTGGCGCGCACTGTCCTGTTGCCGTCGTCCCCGACCTCGACCTGGCCGAGCGGACGGGGGTCGTGGTCGGCGTGGACGGGTCGGAGGTGTCGGAGGCGGCTCTCGCGTTCGCCGCGGAGGAAGCTGATCGCCTCGGCGAGCCCCTGACCGCCGTGAGCACGTGGACCCCCATCGCGCTCCCGTACGAGATGGACGGTTACCCCACGTCGTATCTCGACAACATGACGCACCTCACCGAGGAGTCGCTGTCCATCGCCCTCGCGGGCGTCCCTGAGAGCCATCCGGACCTCGCCGTGCATCGGGTGGTCGAGTACGGGTTCCCCGCGTCGACGCTCAACCGTCTCGCCGCGCACGCCCGGCTTCTGGTGGTCGGCTCGCACGGCCGCGGCGCGCTGGCCCGATTCCTGCTCGGCTCCACGAGCGAGCTGGTGCTCGCCCGGCTGGCGACGGCGACGGTCGTCGTGCGACCTCGGGAGACGCCATGACCGGAATCCGCGAGGTACACGAACGTGCGACGGCGACGGCCGGTGTGCGGGAGACCGTACCGACCGGGGCGTTGCCTGCCTTCTTCGCGCGCGCCCTGGCCCAGACCGCGGCCGCGCTCGATGCCCAGGGCATACATCCGATCGGGCCGCCGTACGGGCGGTACTACTCGATGCCGGGTGCGGACGTGGACGTCGAGGTGGGATTCCCCGTCTCGGCGCCCGTGAAGCGCACCGGGAGGGTGTCGCCCGGTGAACTCCCGGGCGGGCGGGTGGTGGAAGCGCTCCACGCCGGATCCTTCGACACGCTCTCTCAGACCTACGCAGAGGTCCGGCGCTACTTCGAGGAGCACGACCTCACCCCCGGGGCGACGATGTGGGAGCAGTATCTGACCGATCCGTCGTCGGGAGCGGACCCCTCGACGTGGCGCACCCGGGTCTGCTGGCCGGTGGTTTGAGCTCAACCCCAGGACTCGTGCTCCTCGACTTCCGCGATCTCGGGCGCATCCGTCCGGGGTGCGGGAGCGGGGACCACGAGCACAGGGCACTCGGCGTGCGCGACGCACTGGGCGCTCACGGATCCGAGCAGGAGACCGGCGAACCCGCCTGTCCCGCGTCGCCCCACGACGAGCATCCCGGCGTGGGCGCTCGACTCGATGAGGCGCGCTGCCGGTGAGCCTGCGAACGCCCAGGCGCGATAGCCCTCCGGCCGCGCACCGGGGAAGGCCCGCTCCAGCGCGTCCTCCACGATCGAGCGCGCCTGTGCGAGACGCGGCCGGACGTCCGTTTCCCCGTACGACATCCGCGCGGTCACGCTCGTCAGCACATCGAGGGGCGCATGAAGCGCGTGCGCGATCCGGGCCGCCTCCTGCAGCGCCGCGATCGAGGCGTACGACCCGTCGACGCCCACGAGCACCCGGTCGTCCCGGACGGCGCCTCCCTCGGCGGGCTCTCCCACCGTCGCCGGCGCACGGGGCGCGGAGTGCGGACGGACCACGAGCACCGGGCAGCGCGCGTACTCCGCGACCGTGCGGCTGACGGACCCGAGCAGCATCCCCACGAAGCCGCCGCGCCCGCGACCGCCGACGACGAGCATCGAGGCATCCTCGCTCCCGGTGATCAGCGCGTTCGCGGCCGCGTTCCTGGTCGCGGTGATCGAGACGCGCGCCGGTGGCGCGTCGCCGAACGCCGCTGCGATCGCCCGTCTCGCGAGCGACGCCGCATCGATATCGGTCCCGGACGTCGCGAACTGGCCGGCGACGTGCGCTCCGCTGTCGTCGTCGACTGCGCAGGTGATCACGTCGATGGGCGCGTCCAGCGCTGCCGCGAGCCGCCCTGCGTACCGCAGGGCGTCCACCGACCCGTCTGACCCGTCCACCCCGACCACGATCCGTTCCCCGGACTGAGACCTCACCATGCCGTCAGCCTGCCGCGGGTCCTGCGAAGCGGTGGGGACCAAAGTCACGTGAGCGCTGTCGTCGGCGCGGGACCTTCGACCCGATGCCGTGCCGCCACCGGCGAGATCATCGTCTCGTCGGAACGGCACGATCTGGAGGACGGGGATGACGGCACCGATCGTCACCATGACGATGAACCCCGCGCTGGACGTGGTGACGTCCGCAGAGCGGGTGATGCCCGAGCACAAGCTGAGGTGCGGACCGGTCCGCACCTGGCCGGGCGGCGGCGGCGTCAACGTCGCCCGCACGATCCTCAACCTGGGAGGTGCGGCGAGTGCCATCTACCCCGTGGGCGGCCTCACCGGCAGCGCGTTTCAGCAACTGGTGGCGACCACGGGAATCGAGGGCCACGTCGTCCGCGTCAACGGCGAGACCAGGGAGTGCTTCACGGTCGACGAGAGCGCCACAGGCAGCCAGTACCGCTTCGTCCTGCCCGGCCCGACCCTCTCAGACGCCGAGTGGGAGGCCTGCATCTCGCTCGTCGCCGATCACGCGCCGCACGGCGGCTATCTCGTGGCGAGCGGCAGCCTGCCGCCCGGTGTGCCCGAGGACTTCTACGGAAGACTGGCGCGGATCTGCGCCGGCGAGAACGCACGCCTCGTCGTCGACGCCGCGGGCGCACCGCTGCGGGCTGCCCTCGAGGAAGGCGTCTTCCTCATCAAGCCCAGCAGGAGCGAGCTCGCGCATCTGGTGGGCGCGAGCCACGACCTGGCTCCGGATGAGCACCTCACTGCCGTGTCCGAGATCGTGCGGACCGGGCGCGCCGAGATCGTGGCGCTGACCCTCGGGGCAGCGGGAGCGCTGATCGTCTCGAAGGACGGCGCCCTGCGCCTCCCCGCCCCCGAGGTCACGGTTCTCAGCGCGGTCGGCGCGGGAGACGCGTTCCTCGCGGGACTTGTCCTCCGCCTCGCGCAAGGGGCGTCGCTCTCCGACGCCTTCCGGACGGCAGTGGCGGCCGGAACAGCGACCAGCATGCGTCCCGGGACCGAGCTGTGCACCCTCGAAGACGTGGTCGCGCTCGAGGATCTGCTTTCGCCGGCGGTCACGCCATCATGAACTCGAGCAGGTGGTACACGGCGTAGACCGGCCACACCACCGCCTGCAGGAGACCGAGCACGACGGCCCAGAAGGAGCCGTCCGAGCGCGAGATGAAGTAGATCGCAGCGCCGATGTAGGCCAGCAGGAAGAAGAACCCCCACGGGCCGGTCTTCTCAACCACGCGGACGCCCCGCGACGATTCGGTCATCGTGATCACCCTTCTCGTTCTTCGGTCGCTCGCAGGAAGGAACTCATCGCGACCCCGGTCACGGTCGCCATCGCCGCCGCCATCACGAGGCCCGCGCCCACGCCCACGGCCACCGCGGAGAGGATGTCCCGACCCTCGTACCAGAGCGGCGTGGCGACGATGAAGAACAGGCCCAGACCGAGAAGCCAGGCCACGAAGGTGGTCAGGATCCACCACCCCGCCTGCGCGAGGTGCCTGCGCAGCTCGATCCATTGCGCGACGCCGATCGACAGCAGGATGACGGCACCGATCGTGAGGAGGAGCGCCGTGCGGGCGACCCAGGGCCACGAGAGCCACGAGTCGGCGGCCGCGGTGAGGAAGGATGCTACGACATACGCGACGACCGCCGCGAGCGCCGTCAGTGCCACCCATGCTCTCCGGCGAAGCTCCGGCAGGCGCTTCGCCAGAACTGTCGCCTGCGCCCATCCCAACAGTGCCCCTTCGACCGCGCCCGCGAGCGGGAGCAGCACCGGGAAGACGGGCGTGTCGTGCGCGACGACCCCGACGAGCGCGGGAACGGCGAAGCCGACGGCCTCTCCGGCGGTGACGATCAGGATCCACCACGTGAGCCAGCGGCCCGCGGCCTGCCTTCGCAGGGCCTCGGGCAGCGGCGAGTGTATCTGGTGGGACGTCATGGGGTCACTGTGCTCCCACCGACCGCCTCACCACGGGCCGAACGTCCCGTGAGCCGGCTCTCGGCGGTGCCGGCATCCGCCGGTCAGGGCGATGCGACGAGGATCTGCGAGATCCGGTCGAGGGCACCCGGGACGAGCGCGTAATACGCCCACGTGCCGCGCTTGCTGCGGCTGAGGAATCCGGCCGCGGTCAGCACTTTGAGGTGGTGGGAGACCGTGGGCTGGCTGAGTCCGATCGGCTCGATGAGATCGCACGCGCAGGCTTCGGCGCCCTCGGATGCCGCCACGATCGACAGCAGCCGCAAGCGCGCGGGATCTGCGAGCGCCTTCAGCGTCGTCGCCAGCAGCTCGGCCTCCTCCGCGGTCAACGGCTCGCGGACGAGGGGCGCGCAGCAGACGTCCGCGGTGATGTCGGTGACTTCGAGCAGAGCGTGCATACATTGATCATAGTCGATATTGACAGGAATCGATATGGTGCGCCACGATGTATCGACGTTCATCGATGTCCAGGAGGAACCGTGACCCTACTCGATCTCACACCGCGCGCCACGGCCGTCGCTCGGCTCGCGACGCTTCCCGTGGCGATCATCGGCGCCGGGCCGATCGGCCTCGCCGCCGCCGCCCACCTGCTCGAGCGCGGCCTCGACGTGCTCATCCTCGAGTCCGGCGATGACGTCGGCGCGAGCATCCGCGCGTGGGGCCACACACCGTTGTTCTCGCCCTGGAAGCACCTGGTCGACGCAGCGTCGCGTCGGCTCCTCGAGAGCACGGGGTGGCAGCTGCCCTCCCCCGATCGCGCACCCACCGGGCACGAGTTCGTCGAGCGCTATCTCGCGCCCCTGGCGGAGACCGCGGAGCTGCGGCCGCGCATCCGCACGGGCGTCGAGGTGCTCGCCGTGTCGCGCGAGGGAATGGATCGCACCCGCACGCGGGGACGCGCGAACGTGCCCTTCGTCGTGCGCACGCGCACGACGGCTGGGATCGAGGAGATCGCCGCGCGCGCCGTTCTCGACGCGTCCGGCACGTACCGTTCCCCGAATCCGCTCTCCGCCAGCGGACTGGACCTCCTCGGGATGCCGGAGATCGCGGACCGCGTGTCGAACGCCCTGCCCGACGTCCTGGGGCGGGACCGCGAACGGTTCGCCGGGCGCCACACCACCGTCGTCGGAGCGGGGCACTCCGCGGCCAACACCCTGCTCGCGCTCGTCGAGCTGGCCCGCCAGGCGCCGGACACCACGGTGTCGTGGCTCATCCGCACCTCCCGCGCGGCTCGCGTCTCGTCCTCCACAGACGACGAGCTGGCCGATCGGGCCCGGCTGGGCGGACGCGTCGACGACGCCGTCGCGGGCGGCCTCGTGCACCGCGTGGAGGGCTTCGAGATCATCCGGGCGCGCGCCCTGGGCGATGCGGTCGAGTTGGTCGGCCATCGCGCGGGCGACGTCGTCACGCACGTGACGGATCTCGTCGTGAATGCCACCGGGTTCCGCCCGGATCTCGCCATGCTCCGTGAGATCAGGTTGGACCTCGACGACATCGTCGAGGCGCCGCGTCGACTCGCGCCTCTCATCGATCCGAACGTGCACTCCTGCGGGACCGTCGAGCCCCACGGCTACCGCGAACTCGCCCATCCCGAGCCGGGCTTCTTCATCGTCGGGATGAAGTCCTACGGCCGGGCGCCGACCTTCCTCCTGGCGACCGGCTACGAGCAGGTGCGCTCCGTGGCGGCCTGGCTCGCCGGCGACGCCGCAGCCGCGGGCGCGGTCGAGCTCCGGCTCCCCGCGACGGGCGTGTGCACGACGGACGCGGGATCCTGCTGCTCGTGATCGCGGTCCGGGACATGCGGGCGTCCGACTGGGAGGCCGTGGAAGCCGTCTACCGCCAGGGCATCGATGACGGCGAGGCGACGTTCGAGTCGCGCACGCCGAGCTGGGAGGACTTCGACGCGGGAAGGCTGCGCCACCCGAGACTCGTCGCCGAGCGCGACGGCGCGGTCATCGGCTGGGCCGCCGCGTCCCTCGTCTCCCGCAGACAGGCGTACCGCGGCGTGATCGAGCACTCGGTCTACGTCGCCCGCAGCGCACGAGCGACCGGGGTCGGGTCGGCGCTGCTCGCCGCCTTCGTCGCGCAGGCGGACCACGAGGGCTACTGGACCATCCAGTCCAGCCTCTTCCCGGAGAACGCCGCGAGCCTGCGCCTCCATCTCGCGGCCGGCTTCCGCGTGGTCGGTCGCCGCGAACGGATCGCCCAGGCGGTGGTCGGCCCGCACGCCGGACAGTGGCGCGACACGATCCTCATCGAACGACGGCGAGGATCAGATCCCTCCGACGACGCGCTCGCCTAGACCCGGGCCGACACGCGCGGAGCGAGGTCGGCGACGCGGGCGGCGATCTCGTCGAAGGCCGCCTCGAACGCGGCGACCGAGCCGTCGGCGACGGGATCCGCCACCGACCAGTGGATCTGGCCGCTGCGAGCGAGCTCCTCGTGCGCTGCGTCGCAGACAGTGACGATGAGGTCGTCTGCCCGCAGGACGTCTCGGATGCCGCGGGGCCGCGCACCGGCAAGCGTGAGCCCGTGCCGTTCGGCGACCCGGATCGCGCCGTCCTCGACGTTCTCGGCGGGATGCGTTCCCGCCGACGTCGCGGGCACGTCGCTCGACGCGTCCCAGAGCGACGCGGCGAGCTGAGACCGCGCGGAGTTGCCGGTGCAGACGAACACCACCCGTCGCGCGGCGAGGACGGCTGACGGTAGAAGGCCGGAGAACGCGCCGTCGATCAGCCGCAGATACGTCCGTCGACGGTCCGCCTCCGACCGCGTCCTCGTCAGGACTCCGGCGCGCTCGAGGATGCCGAGGTGATGCGCGAGCAGGCTCGACGAGCAGCCGAGCTCGCTCTGCAGCTCGACCGGGGAGGCTTCGCCGAGGGTGAGAAGGTCGGCGATCCGCAACCGCACGGGATCCGCCAGCGCCGCGAGTCGGGCGATCCGTGTCTGAAGACTCTTTTGCTCAACGTTCATTACCTAAATATTGACTGAGTGATACCTCGTCGTCAAGGATGGACGCGATGGACACCACACCCACCTGGCGCCGCGCGGGCGCGGAGTTCGTGGGCACCGGCCTGCTCGTGTCGATCGTGGTCGGATCCGGCATCGCGGCCCAACGGCTCTCGCCCGGCGACACGGGCGTGCAGCTGCTCGAGAACTCGTTCGCGACGGCGCTCGGCCTGGCAGTGCTGATCATCGTCTTCGAGTCGGTGTCGGGTTCGCACTTCAACCCGCTCGTCACGCTCGCGGATCGGGTCCTGGGAGGCAGCCTCTCCCCCGCCCGCACGAGCGCTTACGCGGTCGCGCAGGTCACGGGGGCGATCGCGGGAGTGGTTCTGGCGAACGCCATGTTCGACACTGCGACCGCCGTCTCGGTGACCGACCGTCTCTCGACCGGACGTGTGCTCGGCGAGATCGTCGCGACCGCGGGACTCGTGCTCGTGATCTTCTCGCTGGCCCGGTCGGGACGGACGCGGCTGGTCGGCCCCGCCGTGGGCGCCTACATCGGCGCCGCGTACTGGTTCACCTCCTCGACGTCGTTCGCGAACCCGGCCGTGACGGTCGGCCGCATCTTCACCAGCACCTTCGCCGGGATCGCCCCGCTGTCCGCCCTCGTCTTCGTGCTCGCGCAGCTCGTGGGCGCCGGCGTCGGCGTCGCGCTCGTCCTCATCTTCTTCCCGCCACCTCGAAAGGCAACCCCGTGACCCATCTCGCCATCGTCGGCGGCTCCGATGCCGGCATCTCCGCGGCCCTGCGTGCACGCGAGCTCGATCCGAGCGTCGACGTGACCGTGGTCGTCGCCGACGCGTATCCGAACTTCTCGATCTGCGGCATCCCGTACTACTTCACCGGCGAGGTCGCACCATGGCAGTCGCTCGCCCACCGCACGTCCGCCGACCTCGAGGCCACGGGCATGAACCTGCGGCTCGACACGCTCGCGACCGCGATCGACATCGCCGGCCGACGACTGGAGGTGCGCTCCGCGTCCGGACAGGTCGACCGCATTCCGTACGACGAGCTCATCGTCGGGACGGGCGCGCTGCCCGCACACGCCGGGATCGCGGGGCTCGACCGCCTCGGGCCGGCCGACGGCGTCCACGTCATCCACTCGATGGGCGACACGTTCGCCCTGGAGGAAGACCTCCGCGCGCGCGAGCCACGGTCGGCCATCATCGTGGGCGCCGGCTACGTCGGGCTGGAGATGGCGGAGGCGTTCGTCACGCGCGGGATGGCGGTGACCCAGCTCCAGCGTGGCCCGGAGGTCCTCTCCACCCTCGATCCCGAGCTCGGTGCGCTCGTGCACGAGGAGCTGGCCGCGCACGGCGTCGATGTCGTGATCGGCACCACCGTCACCGCGATCGAGAAGTCCGGCACCGGACTGATCGTCACTGGCGTCCGTGGCGGAGAGCCCTTCACCCGCACCGCGGACCTGGTCCTCGCGGTCATCGGGGTGCGCCCCAACACGGAGCTGCTGGAGCGCGCCGGGGCCGCGCTCGGCGCGGGCAGTGCGGTCGCGGTCGACGACCGGATGCGCACCGGCATCCCGCATGTCTGGGCAGCGGGCGACGGCATCGTCACGCACCACCGACTGCTCGGGATCACCTACCTGCCGCTCGGCACGACCTCGCACAAGCAGGGCCGCGTCGCCGGCGAGAACGCCCTCGGCGGCGATCGGGCCTTCCGCGGATCGGTCGGAACCCAGGTGGTGAAGGTGTTCGACCTCGTGGCGGCGCGGACCGGGCTTCACGATCGAGATGCGGCGGCGATCGGCTTCCGCCCGCTGACCACGTCGAGTGCCGCCGACGACCACAAGCGCTACTACCCGGGTGCGCATCCGATCCGGTTCCGCATCACCGGAGACGAGAGGGACGGCCGCCTGCTCGGGGCGCAGCTGGTCGGCCGACGCGGCACCGAGGTCGCCAAGCGCGTCGACACGTTCGCGACCGCGCTCCACAGCGGACTCGCCGTCGACGAGCTGAGCGATCTCGACCTCTCCTACACGCCTCCGCTCGGCTCCCCCTGGGATGCCGTGCAGGTCGCCGCGCAGGACTGGACCCGGCAGTTCCGCAGCCGAACGGTCGATGCCTCGGCCTAGGCCTTCGTCAGGTCCTGCGCGAGCATCACGAGGATGCCGCTGGGGCCGCGCAGATAGGTGAGCTTGTAGACGTCCCGGTAGTTCGCCACACCCCGCAGCGGATGGCAGCCGTGTCTCGCGGCGATCTCGAGCGCCTCATCGATGTCGTCGACGGAGAACGCTACCCGGTGCATCCCGATCTCGTTCGGACGCGTCGGCTCGGTCTCGATCGCATCGGGATGGATGTACTCGAACAGCTCGAGCTGACCGTGGCCGTCCGGTGTCTGCAGCACCGCGATGCGGGCGTGGTTGCCGTCGAGCCCGACGGCGGTGTCGGCCCACTCGCCGCTGACGGTGTCGCGGCCGAGCACGGTCAGGCCGAGGTCGGTGAAGAAGGCGATCGTGGCGTCGAGGTCACGGACGGCGATGCCGACGTTCTCCAGTTTGATGGGCATGTCGTGCATGCTACCGACCGGCGCAGACGTCCGGTCGCTGCGAGGCGCATGATCGCCATCACGCCGGCAGCCTCACCAAGGCCGCGTGGCTCTCCGCCCGCAATGACGCGCTCGCCAACCTGGCGATCGTCGCCGTCGGCATCCTCACGTTCTGGGTCGCCACCGGCTGGCTGGACATCGTCGTCGGCATAGCGATCGCGATCCTGAACCTCGATGCGGCCAGGGCCGTGTGGCGGGCTGCGCGCCGCGAGGCAGAGCCGACGCCCTGACCCTCCCCGCGGCGAGGACGGGACTTTCGGCCCGGTGTCCGGGGTGCGTGCCTGACGAGACTGGGTGCAGGCAACGCCTCCAGCACACATGATCCGCCCGACGCATCGAGCGATGCGCCCGAGGCTCGAAGGGGACTCCGATGAGCGTTCCGTCATTCACCCGCCGCGTCGTGAGGCTGAGCGCCGCTCTCGCGGCAGGCATCCTGGTCGTCGGCTCCGGCGTCGGCGCCGCGGATGCCACACCCCTGTCGACGCCGTCACCAACTGTCGTCGCGGCCACCGACCGCACCGGCCCGCAGTTCTACGCGGGCACGTCGATAGACGTCACCGGCACGGTCGACGGAGACGTCTACGCCGCCGGTCAGAGCGTGACGATCAGCGGCGACGTCACGGGCGACGTGATCGCCGCCGCACAGACCATCACGATCAGCGGCACCGTCGAGGGCAATGTGCGACTGGCCGGACAGGACATCCGCATCACCGGTGACGTCGGCCGAAGCGGCACGGTCTTCGGATCGAACGTCGTCGTCGGCGAAGCTGCGACCCTTGGCGACGACCTGGTGGCCGGCGCGAGCGAGATCCGCATCGCCGGGGATGTCGGACGCGACATGTTCCTCACTGTCGGCGAACTACGGATCGACGGGACGGTCGGCGGCGACGTCACGTACACGAGCGGCAACAAGGCGCGCATCGCGGACGGCGCCGTCCAGGGCACCGTGAAGCACATCGAGTCGAGCAGATCGCGAACCGTCGAGGTCTCGCCGTGGGCCGTCTTCCTCGCGTGGTTCCTCGGAGTGCTGTACGCCCTCGTCGCCCTCAGCCTGATCACGCTGTGCGCGGGGCTGCTCGTCCCGCGGTGGCTTGCGCGCGTCACCGATCATCTGGTTCCCTCGCCCTGGAAAGCGTTGCTGGTCGGTTTCCTGGCCGCCATCGTCGTCCCTCCCGCGCTGCTGTTCCTGCTCGTGACGATCGTCGGCGCTCCCCTCGCGCTGGGCGGCCTGCTCGTCTGGGTACTCCTGACGCTCGCGACGTTCGTGTACGGGGCGTTCTACCTGGGCCGCCTGGTGCTGCGCGGGAACCAGCATCCCGTCCTGAAGTCGTTCGTCGGCGGACTGATCCTGATCGTCGGGCTGCAGATCCCCTGGCTGAACATCCTCGTGTGGCTCGCGATGGTCTTCTTCGGCCTCGGCGCACAGCTGCTGGAGTTCTACAGCCAGCGACCCTGGTCGACCAAAGCCGCACCGGCACCAGCACCCGACACCACCCAAGGAGGTTCAGCATGAAGGTCTTGGTCGCTTACGAGAGCAAGTACGGCGCCACACAGGGCATCGCCGAACGGATCGGCGAACGGCTCCGCGGCCACGGACTCGAAGTCGAAGTCGTCCGCTGCAGCGTCCTGCGCGACGCCACCGGTTTCGACGCCTACGTCGTCGGATCCGCAACCTATGAGTTCAACTGGCGCAAGGGCGCACGAAAGTTCGTCGAGCACAACGCCGGCGTCCTCTCGACCCACCCCACATGGCTCTTCAGCAGCGGGCCGCTCGGCACCGAGACGGTCGACAAGGACGGCAAGGACGTCCTCAAGGGGGCCGAGCCCAAGCAGTTCGCCGACTTCGGGTATCTCGTTCATCCGAAGGGCACCCAGGTCTTCCGAGGCGCGTACCACCACGACGAGACGCGCGGCGGCGACCGCATCCTCGCGTGGATGCCCGCGATCCGCGACATCCTGCCGGAGGGCGACTTCCGGGAGTGGGAGGCGATGGATGCCTGGGCTGACGCGATCGCCGACGAACTCGGAGCGAAGACTCCCGCCTGAGTCTGCACCTCACGAACTTCTGTCTCATTTCGACACAATGGACTAGCGTTCGTGGAGTGACGAAGGTGTTGATCGTCGGCGGCGGGCCTGCCGGCATGGCGAGCGCGATCGCGCTGGCGCAGGCGGAGGTGGACAGCGAGATCGTCGAGGTGTCCGAGGACTGGCGACCGGGCGGGATCGGCATCGCGCTGCAGAGCGCACCGCTGCGAGCGACCAAGCAGCTCGGCATCTTCGACGATCTGCTGCGTGTGGGCCGGCCGCACCACGTGATCGACATGTGCGGCGCCGACGGCACGCGGTTCGCCGAGCTCCCGCAGGTCAACGTCAACGACGCGGACGATCCCCCGTTCCTCGGGATGGCACGCGAGTCCCTGCACGAGGTCATGGCTGCGGCGGTCGCCCGCGCGCGGGTGGCCGTGCGTCTCGGCGTCACCGTGGCGGAGCTCGCTGCGACCGGCGACCACGTCGACGTCACCTTCACGGATGGGACCTCGGGCCGCTACGACTACGTGGTCGCGGCGGAAGGGGCGAACTCCGCGCTGCGCTCCCGCATCCTGCCCGGCGCTCCCGCCCCGAGCTTCGCCGGGCAGGTCATCTGGCGGGCGGCGGCGTCCGCTCCCGCCGGTCTCGAGCGATACACCATGATGCTCGGCGGGCCGATCCGCCTCGGACTGGTCCCGCTGCCCGACGGCCGGCTGTACCTGTGGATGCTGGACAGCACGATCGGTCCGGAGCGTCCGCCGCGCGAGGAGCTGCTCGCGCTGTTCCATGACAGGATCAGCCGGTTCGGCGGCCACGCCCCCGCCGTCGCCGCGCAGCTGACCGACGCTGCGCAGGTGGACTTCCGGGCGCTGCACTCGCTTGTCGTCCCGCCGCCCTGGCACGCGGAGCGCGTGCTGTTCGTGGGAGACGCCGTCCACACGACGACACCGCACATCGCGTTCGGTGCCGGCCTTGCGATCGAGGATGCCGTCGTCCTGGGTGAGCTCGCGGCATCCGCTCTGCCGTTCGACGATCTGGCAGCGGCGCTCACCGCTCGCCGGTACGAGCGCACGAGGCTCGTCGTGGAGACGTCGCTGCAGCTCTCGCGCTGGGAGCAGGAGCCCGGGCGGCCGAACCCTGCGGCCGGGCGGCTCATCGGAGAGACGATGGCCGCGCTCGCGGCACCGATCTAGATGCTCACGCGTCGGCTGCCCATCGTCCGAGCGCATCGATCGCGTCGCGCAGCGCACGCCCATGATCGGTGAGGGCGTAGGCGCGGGTGTTGTGCCGCAACGGAAGGCGGGTCAGCACCCCGGCCGCTTCGAGCTCGCGAAGACGGATGGCGAGCATGTTCGTCGGCACGCCCAGGTCGCGCTGCAGGTCGCCGTAGCGCTGCGGTCCCTCGAGGAGCCGCTCCACGATGAGCAGCGCCCACCGTGCGCCGACGACGTCGAGGGCCGCGGCGAGGTCGCTCACTCGACCGGGTCGGCGTCCGGCTTCATCCAGAACGGCGAGTAGTGGTAGCCGTCGGGGTCGTCGAACTGCCGCTGGTACATGAAGGGGTAGTCGTCGGTGTCGCCGATCCTGCCACCGGCGGCGCCCGCGCGCTCGACGAGCTCGTCGACCGCCTCCCTGCTGGGGAGGTCGAACGACACCGTGACCTTCGACGGGGTGTCGGGGCCGCCGATCAGCTCCTCGACGCCGCCGACGCTCGCGTACATCTCGCGGCTGCCCAGCATGACGTACTGCTCGGGCGCGATCGCGAAGCACGACACGTTGTGGTCGGACATCTCGGCGTTGAGGGTCCAGCCGAGGGCGGTGTAGAAGGCCGTCGCGCGCTCGACGCTTTCGACCGGGCAGGTGATGAAGAGGCTCATGCGCTCACACTTTGAAAATACAAGTGCCACGTCAAGGCTCTGGGCTGATACCTCGACCTGCCTGAAGGTCATCGCATTCCTCCTCCTCGCTCCCTACGATCGAGTCGTGGCAGCTGCGCAATGGGAAGACTTCATCCGCGGACTCGATGACGAGGACCTCGCGAAGATCTCCGCGTTTCGCGACTTCTGCCGGAGCCTTCCGGGCGTAGCCGAACGAATCCATTCCGCCGACGTGACGTATGCACGCACGCGCTCCTTCGCGTCCGCGTACATCAAGAGCCACTATCTCGAAATCGGCATCGAACTGTTGCGCACGGTCACCGATCCGAAGCCGAGGACGTCCTTCTCGACATCGAAGAAGATCACGATGCACCGATACAGCATCCGCCACCTCGAGGACTTCGACGACTCGATCAGAGCGCTCATCACGGAAGCGTCCGAGACCGTCGGTCCCGGCACGCGCTGAGTCTTCCCGTACTCAGAGTCGCCGGCCGGCCCAGGCGCGACGGGCTCGCCGATCTCGCGGGGCGAGATACGAAGGAGGCCCCGGGTTCCGCGCACTCACGCGGAACCCGGGGCCTCCTTCAGGTGACAGCGGTCTGGTGGAGATGGGGGGAATCGAACCCCCGTCCATCGCTGGGTCTCTGCGCCTTCTCCGGGTGCAGTCTGTGCAGACGTTCTGCTCGGCTCCGACCTTTGTCACAGACACCCAAGTCGACGAGCCCAGCCTGGGAAGAGTCCCACGTGACGTCCAGACGCCGTCACGCAGCAAGTTCCCTAGATGACGCCAGGGTCCGTAGCGGGAACGCCTACGGTCTGACGGACTTCAGGCTCGCTTACGCAGCGAGGGCGAAGTCAGTGCGCTTTGCATCGGCACTTATTGTTTTGCAGAGATCGTTAACGAGATAACCCTGCATCCTCGGCCCGCTTCTCGCAGATTCGAAGACGATGTCGAAACCGATCATCCCCGAGATCCTTCTTCCGAAGGGACCGCTGTCACTCTGTGGAATTGCCAGCTCGGGCATCGAAACACCCGAGCATCCCAGACTACAACGTTCGCGGCATCCTCACCATTCCGCGCCATCCGCCCGCCCCGCGTAGGCTCGGCGGCATGAACGATGTCGTCATCAGCGTGCGCGGCGAGCACGAGATCCGCCGCGCCCCCGAGGAGGCGGTCGCGCGCCTCACGATCCGGGCCGAGGGTCCCGAACGCGGCGCTGTCGTCGAGCGGATCTCGGCCCTCACGGAGCCCGTTCGCGACGACCTGATCGCGCGGAAGGAGGCGGGCGGCGTCGTGGAATGGTCGAGCCAGCGCGTCTCGGTCTGGTCCGATCGCCCGTGGAACGCCGACGGCAAGCGCCTCGCGCCGGTGCACTACGCGTCGGTCGAGGTCGTCGCCACCTTCACCGATTTCGCCGCCCTGTCGTGGTGGGTCGGCGACGCGGCCGAGCGCGAGGGTGTGCAGATCGGCGAGGTCGAATGGCGCCTCTCCCCCGCGACGCGCGTCCAGGTGGAGCGGGATGCCGCCACCGAGGCCGTTCACGTCGCCGTCTGGCGGGCCGAGGCCTATGCCGCCGCGCTGGGCATCGGCTCGGTCACGGCACTCGAGGTCGCCGACGTCGGACTCCTCTCCCGGCAGTCCGACGGTGCCGGGCAGCCGCCGATGCTGAAGGGGATGCGCGCCGCGTCGTTCGCCGCCGACGCCGGCGGCGGCTCCGGGTTGCACTTCGAGCCGGAGGACATCGTCGTCACGGCCGCCGTCGAGGCCCGCTTCGTCGCGCGATGAGCTCCGCCGTCACCTCTCCCCGCGCGGGCATCGCCGACCGCTTGTCACGCATGATCCAGCTGCCGACGGTGTCAGCCGAACTCGCGCAACGAGGAATGGCCCCCTTCGACGACCTCGTCGCCCTCATCGCCGAGCTCTACCCGCTGGCACACGAGCATCTCGACGTGGAGCACCACACCGACCTCGGCCTGCTCTTCCGGTGGAAGGGGCGGCGCGAGGCATCCGACGGCCCCGTCGTGCTGATGGCGCACTACGACGTCGTCCCGGTCGACGAGACCGACCCGTGGACGTACCCGCCCTTCGAGGGACGCGTCGCCGACGGCTGGGTCTACGGCCGTGGGGCGCTCGACGACAAGGGGCCGTTGATCGTCATCCTCGAGGCGGTCGAGAACCTGCTCGCCGCGGGGTTCGTCCCGGCCCGCGACGTGTACCTGTCGTTCGGCGGCAACGAGGAGACATTCGGGGATGCCGCCCGCACGATTGCGGCGTCCTTCCAGGAGCGGGGCGTGACGCCGTGGCTCGTGCTCGATGAGGGCGGTGCCGTCGTCGCCGATCCCCTGCCGTTCGTCCGAGGCAGTGCGGCGATGGTCGGCGTCGCGGAGAAGGGCGTCGTGACGCTCCGCCTCTCCACGCGCGGCGACGGCGGGCATGCCTCCGCACCGCCGACAGTGACAGCCGTCCGCCGCATCGCCCGGGCGCTGGACCGCCTCGGCCCCGGCACGTTCCCCGCGCGTACGCCGCGCACGATCTCGCGGATGCTGCGGCAGTTCGCCGCGCTCAGCTCGGGCGCTCCGCGTCTGCTGTACCGCGTCCTCGCCGCCGTGCCGCCTCTCAACGCCCGCGTGTTCGCGCTGATGGGCGGGGAGCCGGCCGCGTTCGTCCGCACCACGGTCGCTGCGACGATGCAGTCGGGCGGCACGGCGGCGAACGTCCTGCCCTCGCAGGCGGACGCCACGGTGAACCTGCGGCTCGCCGTCGGCGACACCGTCGAGGGCGCGGTCCAGCGTCTGCGCCGCCGCATCCGCGACCCGAAGGTCGAAGTCACGGTGATCGAAGGCGACGACCCGACCCCCGAGTCCGCGATCGACAATGCGCAGTTCGCCCTGATCCGCGCGGCCGTGAGTGCGTCGCATCCGACCGCGACCACCGTCCCGTACCTGATGATGCAGGCGAGCGATTCGCGCCACTTCCACCGGTTCTCCCCCGCCGTCTACCGCTTCGCCCCGCTCGCGATGTCGGCTGCGCAGCGGGCGTCCATCCACGGCGTCGACGAGCGGGTCGAGATAGCGGAGCTCGAGCGCGGCGAGCGTTTCCACCGCGCCCTCATCGAGCGGCTACAGTGATCGCACCCGACATCCGTTGCAGAGGAGCACGATGACGAACAGCGCGCCCGCACGCGTGACCCTCGGAACCCTCGCCGGCGTCGTCGGCTTCCTCGCGTTCGTCGAGTTCACCAGTGGTGTGCTGCAGGGCTACTACACGCCGCTGCTCACGAACATCGCCCGCCACCTCGGCATCCACGACGCCGACGTCAACTGGCTCGAGGGCACGCAGCTCATGCTGTCCGCCCTCGTCGTCCCGGCCTTCGCGAAGCTCGGCGACATGATCGGTCACAAGCGGATGCTGCTGATCTCGACCGCGCTCACGGGGCTCGCGTCGCTCGTGCTGCCCTTCACCGACAACTTCGGCATCTTCCTCGCCGGATGGGCGCTGATGGGGTTCTACGTCGTGTGGCTGCCACTGGAGATCGCCCTCATCTGGTCGCGCTCGCGCCGGATGCAGGGCCGCGCCACGATCACCGCACGCGCCGCGGGCATCCTGGTCGCCGCGCTCGAGACCGGAGCCATCGTGGGCGCCCTGGTCGGCGGGGCGCTCGGCGACATCCTGCCGCTGTGGATCGTGCTCCTCGTGCCGAGCGTCATGATCGTGATCTGCTTCTTCGTCGTGCTGTTCGGCGTGAAGGAGTCGCCGGACACGACGGGCGGCGTCTTCGACACGGTCGGGCTCGTGCTCATCTCGCTCGCCCTCATCGCCTTCACGGGCGGCCTCAGCCTCCTCCGCATCAACGGGCCGGCCGACATCCTCTCGTGGCTCGTCGTCATTCTGGGCATCGCGCTCGTCGGACCCTTCGTGCTGTGGGAGCTGCGCCACAAGGACCCGCTCATCGACGTCCGGATGTTCCGCTCCCCCGCCCTCGGCCCGGTCTTCCTCACTGCCGGGCTCTTCGGGGTCAGCGTGCTCGGCGCGCAGGCTCCGCTGTCGACGTTCGCGCGCACGGACCCGTCGACCTACGGCTACGGCCTCGGCACGAGCGGATTCGCGACGTCGCTCATCATCGGCGTCTACCTCATCGCGATGATCACCGGCGCCCTGCTCTATCCGCTCATCGCGCGGCGGACCGCACCGCGACTCACCCTCATCGGCGCCGCGATCCTCGTCGGCGTCGGGTTCCTGCTCTTCCTGCCGTTCCACGCCAGCTACGCCGAGGTCATCGTGAACATGGTGATCGTCGGCCTCGGCTCCGGCGCGCTCGTGGCGGCGCTGCCGGCGGCTGCGGCATCCGCTGCGCCGGCGACCCAGACAGGCGTCGCCACCGGGCTGACGAACTCGGTGAAGACCGTCGGCGGTGCGATCGCCTCGTGCGTCTTCGGCATCGCACTGCTGCACGGGGCCACGGGCGCGGCAGCGGAGGGCACCGCGGGATCGTTCGCCGGCTACGTCACCGTGTGGCTCGTGTGCGGCCTCACCGCGTTCGCCTCGGCCGTGCTGCTGCTGTTCGTGCCGAAGGATGCCTTCAGCGATCGCGCCGTCGCGGCCGCCGAGACTCAGCCGGCCGCGCGCTGAAGCGGACGTCGTGCGGCGGGGTCAGTCGCCCAGACGGTTGCGCGAGCGCATGGCGCGCTCGGCCTCGCGCTTGTCCTCGCGCTCACGGATGGTCTGGCGCTTCTCGTACTCGCGCTTGCCCTTGGCGACCGCGATCTCGACCTTCGCCCGGCCGTCCGAGAAGTACAGCTTGAGCGGGACGAGCGTGTAGCCGCCCGCGGAGATCGCGTGCGACAGCTTCACGATCTCGTCCTTGTGCAGCAGCAGCTTGCGCGTGCGCTTGGCCGCGTGATTGGTCCAGTGGCCCTGCGAGTACTCCGGGATGTTCACCGCGTCGAGGAACGCCTCGCCCCCGTCGATGTACGCGTAGCCGTCGCTGAGGTTCGCGCGCCCCTGGCGGAGCGACTTTACCTCGGTCCCGGTCAGGACGAGACCGGCCTCGTACGTCTTCTCGATGCTGTACTCGTGGCGCGCGCGACGATTGGTCGCGACGACCTTCTCACCGCGTTCCCTGGGCATGACGTACTCCTCGTTCGATGCCGGCGGGCGCACGGCAGCCCATCAGCATACCCGAGTCGGGGCTCAGGCGCGCAGCCAGCGGCGGATCGCGAAGCCCGCGGAGATCGCGGACAGTGCGACGCCGATCACGATCACGATGGGGATGACGTACGCGACGTCGCCCATTCCCACCCACGTGGCCACGAAGTCGATGCGCGACCGCAGGTAGCCGTTGACGCCGAACTGCACGCCCGCCCACACGGCGACGCCCGCGAGGACCGAGCCGATGAGGGCGGCGAACACCCCCTCGAGGATGAACGGGGTCTGGATGAACCGGTTGGATGCCCCGACGAGGCGCATGATGCCGAGCTCCCGCCGTCGGGCGAAGGCGGAGAGGCGGATCGTCGTGGCGATCAGCAGGACCGCGGCGATCAGCATCAGGCCGGCGATGCCGACGGCGATGTAGGTCGCGACCGTCAGCGCGGAGAAGAGCGGCTGCAGCAGCTGCATCTGGTCCTGAACGCCTTGGATGCCCTTCTTGCCCGCGAACGCCTCTGTGATCACCTCGGAGTTCTCCGGATCGACGAGGTTGATGTAGAAGCTCGCGCCGAACTGCGACGGCGAGAGGATGTCCTTGTAGTCGTTGCCGAGCAGCGTGAGCGCGTTCTTGTACGCCTGTTCCGGCGTCTCATACCGGACGTTGCGAATGAGCGGCTTCAGCGCCGACCCGTTCAGCCGGTCCTTGACCGACTGGATCTGGGCATCCGTCGCGGCACCGCCGTCGCAGGTCGCCTGACGCGCGCCGTCGACGCACATCGACACCTGCACCTGGGCCCGATCGGTCCAGAAGTCCCGCATCTTGCCGATCTGCGCCTGCATGAGGATCGCGGCGCCGACGAAGGTCAGCGACACGAACGTGACCAGCACGATCGAGATCACCATCGACGCGTTCCGACGGAGCCCGGACAGGGCCTCCGACAGGATCAGTCCCACCCTCATCGCGTCGGGCCCACTTCGTCGTTAGAGTCGTCGAGGCCCAGGCGATCGGCCAGGCCGAGCTCATCGAGGTCCACCTCCACGATGTCGAGCGAAGCGGTCCGCGGACGCGCGGGCTCGGAGGCATCGGCGCCGTCAGGTGCCGGGGCGGCGGCGGATGCCGCATCCTCTGTCGGCCCAGCCTGCGCGAGCGCAGCGGCGGCCTGGGCGGCGGCGAGGTCCTGCGCCTCCACCGTCTGCCGCGCGAGCTCGGGCTCGGCCGCCTGCTCGGCGGCTGCCACCGCGGCATCCACGACTTCCGGCTCGACGGCACCGGTCTCGACGATCTCGCGGTGCAGCTCGAGCACGGCGGTGAGAGCGGCGACGGACGCGGCGCCCCGCTCGGTCTCGGGCGCGAGCTTCGGGATGGCGGACGTGTCGCCGTATCCGCCGTGGCGCTCGTCGCGCACCAGCTCGCCCTCGTGCAGCTCGATGACGCGTCGCTGCATCTGGTCGACGAAGCCCGCCTCGTGCGTCGCCATGACGACCGTCGTGCCTCCCGCGTTGATGCGCGCGAGCAGCTGCATGATGTCGACCGAGGTCGCGGGGTCGAGGTTGCCGGTCGGCTCGTCGGCCAGCAGGACCTGGGGGCGGTTGACGAGGGCGCGGGCGATCGCGACGCGCTGCTGCTCGCCACCGGACAGCTCGTGCGGGAGCCGCTTCCCCTTGCCTTCCAGCCCGACGAGGGCGAGGGCCTCGGGGACGGCCTGCTGGATGAACGCGCGGGACGCTCCGATGACCTGCAGGGCGAACGCGACGTTCTGCGACACGGTCTTCGTCGGCAGCAGCCGGAAGTCCTGGAACACGGCGCCGATGTGGCGGCGGAAGTAGGGCACCTTGCGGCTGGAGAGCGTGCGCAGGTCGCGCCCGAGCACCACGACCCGCCCCTCGCTGGGCGTGTCCTCGCGGAGGATCATGCGCAGGCACGACGACTTCCCCGACCCGGAAGGGCCGACGAGGAAGACGAACTCCCCGCGCAGCACCTCGTAGTCCACGTTCATCAGCGCGGGTTTGGAGGTGCCCCGATACCGTTTGGTGACGTTCTCGAACCGGATCATGGCTGTGTCAGCCTAAGCGCGGGGCCGTTCAGCGCTTCGAGCGACACCCGCTCATTCGCGAAAGTTCACGAAACCGCGAACCGCGGGAGGAATCGGGCGTCAGTCCTCGTCGCGGCGCTTGCGCCAGCGGATGCCCGCGGCGATGAAGCCGTCGATGTCGCCATCGAAGACCGGTGCAGGGTTGCCCACCTCGTAGCCGGTGCGGAGGTCCTTGACGAGCTGCTGCCCGTAGAGGAAGTAGGAGCGCATCTGGTCACCCCAGCTCGCGGTGATGACACCGGCGAGCTCCTTCTTCTTGGCCGCCTCCTCTTCGCGCTGCAGCAGCATGAGTCGCGTCTGGAGGACGCGCATGGCGGCGGCGCGGTTCTGGATCTGCGACTTCTCGTTCTGCATCGACACCACGATGCCGGTCGGGATGTGGGTGATCCGCACGGCGGAGTCGGTCGTGTTGACGGACTGGCCGCCGGGACCGGACGAACGGAACACATCGACGCGGATGTCGCCTTCCGGGACCTCCACCGCCTGGGCCTCCTCCATGACGGGGATGACCTCGACGGCGGCGAAGCTCGTCTGCCGCTTGTCTGCCGAGCCGAAGGGGCTGATGCGCGCCAGGCGGTGCGTGCCCGCCTCGACCGAGAGCGTGCCGTACGCATACGGCGCGTCGACCTCGAAGGTCGCAGACTTGATGCCGGCGCCCTCCGCGTAGGAGGTGTCCATCACCTTGACGGGGTACTTGTGGCGCTCGGCCCAGCGCAGGTACATGCGCAGCAGCATCTCTGCGAAGTCGGTGGCGTCGTCGCCCCCGGCGCCCGAGCGGATCGTGACGACGGCGGAGCGCTCGTCGTACTCGCCGTCGAGGAGCGTCTGCACCTCGAGCTGGCCGACGATGTCCTCCAGCTCGGCGAGCTCGTGCCGTGCCTCTTCGGCGGAGTCCTCGTCGTCCATCTCGTTGGCGAGCTCGACGAGCACCTCGAGGTCATCGAGCCGCTGCTCGATGTCGGTGATGCGCTTGAGCTCGGACTGGCGGTGGCTCAGCGCGCTCGTGACCTTCTGCGCCTGCTCGACGTCGTCCCACAGATCGGGGGCGCCGGCCTTCTCGCTGAGCTCGGCGATGTCGGCCTGGAGCCGCGGAACGTCGACCACCGCCTGGATGTCGGCGAAGGTGGATCGCAGGGCCTGGATGTCGGCAGACAGATCGAATTCGAGCATGACACTCCAGACTAACGTGGAAGGGTGACCGACGACTCCGCGCCCGTCCGCGTGGGAACGGTCCTCCTGCGATTCGGCCCGATGATCTATGGCCCGACGGTGCTGTTCTCGCTCGGCGAGGGCGCCGTCATCCCCCTCATCCCGGTGATCGCCTCGCAGCTCGGCGCGAACCTGGCCCTCGCCGCCCTCGTGACGTCGGCGCTCGTGGTCGGGCAGCTGTGCGGCAACATCCCCGCGGGCTGGGCGGTCGCCCGCTTCGGCGAGCGCTACGCCATGGCCGCCGGCGGCATCGTCGCGATCGTGAGCGGCGTGGCGCTGCTGTTCGCGCCGAACCTCGCGACGCTCACGATCGCCGTGTTCGTGCTGGGCTTCTGCGCGGCCGTGTTCGGCCTGGCGCGGCACTCCTTCATGACGACGCGGGTTCCGTTGACGTTCCGCGCTCGGTCCCTCTCACTCCTCGGTGGATCGTTCCGTCTCGGGACGTTCGTGGGGCCGTTCATCGCCGCGGGGCTCCTGGCGATCTTCGGCGACGAGCACTCCGCGATCTGGTTCGCGCTCGCGTGCCTCGTGGGCGTCGTGCTGCTCGTCCTTCTCGGACCGGACCCCGAGAAGCGGGTGGCGACCGCGCTGGCGGGCACCCCCGCGGACTCCCGTGCGACGGATGTGGCAGATGACTCCGGCGAGGTCGTGACCGGGTCGATCCCGACGAGCGAGCGGGTGGGGGTGTTCCGGACGATGTGGCAGCACCGCGGCGTGCTGTCGCGGCTCGGGCTCGCCGCGGCATCTCTCTCCGCACAGCGCTCCGCGAGGCAGGTGGTGCTGCCGCTGTGGGGCGTGTCGATCGGGCTGGACGCGCAGACGATCGCGCTCGTGGTGGGAGTCTCGGGCGCGATCGACTTCGCCCTGTTCTATGCGAGCGGGCAGGTGATGGACCGCTTCGGCCGGCTGTGGGCGGCGCTGCCCGCGATGCTGCTGATGGGCGCCGGGTTCCTCGCGCTGTCGTTCACCCACGACCTGCCGACGGCGGCGATGTGGTTCGCGATGTTCGGGGCGGTGCTGGGCGTCGGCAACGGCCTGTCCAGCGGCATCCTCCTGACCCTCGGCGCCGACGTTGCCCCACGAGCCGACCCCGCGCCGTTCCTCGGATCGTGGCGCACGCTCACGGATGGCGGCGGGGCGATCGCACCGCTGATCGTCACCGGCGTCACGGCGCTGCTGTCACTCTCCGCCGCGACCGGCGTCGTCGGAGTCATCGGTCTGCTCGGCGCCGTCGCCTTCGTCCGCTGGGTGCCGCGCTTCGTCCCGCGGCGCTGAATTCCGGATGCCTCAGCTCACGCGGAGACCTCCGGCCGGAAGCGCATCGCGACCGCGCCGGAGCGGAACTCCCGACGCTCCACCAGCTCGAGACGGATGCGTTCGCGGAGGCCCGCGAGCAGTGTCGGCCCGTGCCCGGCGAGGACCGGGTGCACGACGAACTCGTACTCATCGATGAGGTCGAGATCCGCGAGCGCCAGGGGCAGCGTCACACCGCCCACCGCCAGGTCGTCACCCGGCTGCTCCCTGAGCCGCTGGACCGCCGCGCCCAGATCGCCCCGGATCAGCTCGGCGTTCCAATCCACCTCGCGCAGCGTGCCCGACACGACGTACTTCTTCTTCGCATCGATGGCCTCGGCGAACGGAGTCTCCCACTCGCGCATCCAGTCGGGCCACCGCCCCGAGTCGGGCCTCCGCCACGCGGACTCCATCATCTCGTAGGTCACGCGGCCGTAGATGAGGGCATCCGCCCGTTCCATCTTCTCGGTCCAGAACTGCATCAGCTCTTCATCCGGCGCGACCCCCGCCTCATGATGGACGCACCCGTCGAGCGTGACGTTGATCGAGTATCGAAGTGTTCTCATCCGTCGCTCCTCGCCGATGGCCGGCACCGCTGCTCGGCTCGCGATTCAGACTACGACGGGGCCGCGACACCGCTCCAAGAGCCCCGTCGTGCCTCACCGCAGGGCGGTCCGGCTCGTCGCTGTCGCGGTGAGCTCGACGCCCTCGGGGACGAAGAGGGTCAGCACCGGCGGATGCCACGTCCCGCCCACCGTCACCCTGGCCGACCGCCCGTCCGGGGTGTCCGCTGAAACGAGCACGGCGCCCTCCGCCACGTCATCCACCAGTCCGCGGGCCTGACTCCGGACGCCTTGCGAGGTGAGTGTCGCGCGTACCTCCCCGCCGTGCAGATCCAGTGCGAATCCGTCCGCGGCGGCGAGGGCCGCGGCATCCGCTACCGCATCCAGGCGCTTCTGCTCCAGGTAGAGGGACGTGGCATCCACACAGATGAGCACCGCGACCAAGGCGAGCACCGCGTACCCGATCGTCAGGAGCATCACGCTCCCGTCTTCATCCTCTCGATGTCGTAGTCTCGCGCGCCTCATCCGGCACCCCAGTACCGTGATATCCGCTGCGCTGCCGAGGCCGCGACATCCACGCGCGCGAGCCGATCCAGGCCCAGTACTGGCGGGACGAGCGGCAGGCCGACGCGCGTGCGCACGGTGACCACCAGTGTCGCTCCCGCGCTCGGACACGCGACGCCCGCAGGACGGCACCGGAACGCCACCTCGACCTCCTTCGCGTCGAGACCGTACTCGTCGACGACGTCGCGCAGCACCTCGTCCGCCCGCGCACGTGCCGTTTCGATGTCGGGCGCGAGGGACACCGCGCGCGCGATGTGCCGCGCTCCCGCCTCCACCCCCATCGTCTGTCCCTGGATGAGGCCGAGGGTCACGACCAGATAGACGACGGGGACCAGCAGCACGAGGCCCATGAGGATGAATTCGAGCGCCGCAGATCCGGCCTCGTCGTCAATCCAGAGTCTCCACCGGCGCACGGGCGGTCACCTCCCACGCGTTCGGCGCACCGAGCAGCCCGATCAGAGGCAAGGTCGCGTGCACGGTCACTTCAATCGACTGGTGCTCGCGGGGCCCGACCACCCTGGCCCGGACATCCGATGCGTAGTCGGAACCGATCGCGCGCGTGATGATCTCGCGCGTCCGAACGATCCCCTCCGCGGCGCCCGTATCCGCCAACGCACCGTGATACGCGCCCTCGACCGCGGCGTCATGCACGACGTTCCGCACATAGATCGCCAGGCCCAGCTGCAGGACTCCGAGCGTCAAGAGGGTCAGCAGCGCGCCGACCAGCACGAACTCGACGGGACTCGACCCGGTTTCCTCCGCGAGCAGACGACGTAGTCGGCTCGCCACGGCTAGAGTCCGGATACGCGGGCGATGGCCTGCTGGAACAGGTCCGAGAGAGCCGGTCCGGCGAGCGCCCAGATCAGGACGACGAGCCCCGCCGTCATCAGCGTGATCAGCACCCATCCGGGCACATCCCCGCGTTCGTCCGCGTGTATCCCTCCGATGGTCGAACGCAGGCTGCGCATCGCACGACGGAACATGGTCATGTCGTCTCCTTTCGATGGGGCGGGTCACCCGATGCCCAGCCGCAGCATGAAGACACCGGGGAACACCGCGAACAGGACGGACAGCGGGAGGATGAGGAAGACAAGCGGCAGGAGCATCAGGATCTCCTTACGGCCCGCCCCCTCGATCAGGATGCGCTTCGCGTCCTCACGGGCATCGCCGGCCTGCGCCTGCAGCACCAGCGCGAGTGGAGCACCACGATCCAGCGCGGCGACGATGTGGTCGACGGACCGCGACAGGGCAGGCAGCTGAACGCGGCGCGAGAGGTCGGTGAGCGCATCTCCGAGCGACGACCCGGTGCCGACGGCGAGGACCACCGCGCGGATCTCGGCGGTCAGCTCACCCGCCCCGACACCGGCGACCCGTCGGAGCGCGTCGAGGATGCCCTCCCCCGCGGAAAGGCAGAGCGCGAGGAACTCGAGCACCGTCGGCAGCTCCTCCGCGATCCGGGCGACCCGCGCCTTGGCGGCACGGGTGAGCAGGAGGTCCGCCGCGAGCGTGGCGGCCGCAGCAGTCACGATGGGCAGTCCTGTGGCGGGAGCGGAGAAGCGACCGGCCAGGGCGAGCCCGATGAGCGCGACGCCCCCGATGCCGAGACCGATGAGCGCCCACGCGAGCTGCCTGCCACGGAAGGCCGCGACGTCACCCGGTCGACCCGCCTGCCGGAGCCGCACACTCACCGATTCGGAACCGCCGATCGCGTTTCCGATCCGCGCCTGGACGGCATCCCACAGCGCCCGGGGGTCGCGCAGAGCGCCCCCGACGGGTGAGAGCCCCACCGGATCCGCGATGTCGCGGATGTACGGCATGATCCGGCGCTCCAGGCTCGGCGCGCCCCAGCGCGGGACGACCGCCAGCACGAGGCACACCCCGACGCCGAACGCGCCGCCCAGGAGCACCGCGAGCGCGACATCGGCGGGTTGCACGGCGATCACCCGAACCACCGCCGCGGTTCCGGCAGCCGGCCGATCCGCACCATGATGCGGTAGGCGACGAATGAGACGATCGCGCCGACGACCACGAGCGCGACGCCCTCCGGACTGTTGTAGGCCTTCGCGCCCTCCGGGCGCATCGCGAGGAGTGCCAGGATCGCCCACGGCGCGACGACTCCGAGCACCGCCGCGCCGCGGATCCACGACTGCCGAGCCTCGACCTCTGCCCGGAGGGTGGTGTCGGCACGGACGGAGGCGGCGAGCGCGCGGAGCACGGGCACGAGTTCGGTGCCACCCACCTGGCGCGCCATCCGCAGTGTCTCCAGAATGCGATCCGCGATGGGATCGGCAAGCACGGCCTTCACCCTGTTCACGCTCGAGTCGAAGTGACCGGATGCCGCGACATCCCGCGCGAAGCCGACGAAGGCCGGTCGCAGCGTCGCCGGAGCCGACACAGCGAGCGATGTCACCGCATCGGGCAGCGACATGCCGGCCCGCACGGAAGCGATCAGCAAGTCGCAGACGTCCGGCCACAGCCCGCGGCGCGAGCGCAGGAGACGATGTCGTCGGGCGCGCAACCAGAGGATCGGCGCACCAGCACCCGCGATGCCACCCAGGAGCGCGAGCACGGGCACCGGAATGAACAGCCAGGCGGCAGACGCAGCCACGGCCGCCGCGGGCGTGGTCACGAGAGCGAGCACCCGTGTGGGCACGTGGGCGTACCCCGCCGTGTCGAGCAGGCGACGGCCGATGGCCGATTCCTCGGCCGGCGTCGCGGTGACTCGTCGCGGCCACACCCACGGCGACACGACGAGCAGGATGCCGGCAGCGAGCGTCGCCCCCAGAACGTAGGTCACCCGCGTCCCCCCGTGTACACCGTGCGCGCTTCGACCGTTCCGTCGACGACGCGCCCGGTCGGCGCGATGATCTCCGCGACGCGGCGGCGCCCTGACCCATCCCGCATGCAGTGGGCGACCAGGTGAACGGATGAGGCGACCGCGGGCCGCACGAATTGCCCGTCGATGTTCCGGCCTGCCAGCAACGGCAGTGCCGACAGCTTGTCCAGCGCCTCCCGTGCCGAGTTGGCGTGGATGGTGGCCGCACCGGGCACGCCCGTGTTCAACGCGAGGAGCAGATCGAGTGCCTCGGCATCGCGCACCTCGCCGACGACGAGCCGGTCCGGACGCATGCGGAGCGCCTCCTTCACCAGACGCCGCAGCGTGACTTCCCCTGTCCCCTCCAGACTCGGCTGCCGACCCTGGAGCGCGACCAGGTCTGGCGCGTCCACCGCGAGCTCGAACGTCTCCTCCACGGTGACGATCCGGTGCTCCGCGGGGCATGCGGCGATGAGAGCGCCCAAGAGCGTGGTCTTGCCGGCGTGGGTCGGCCCGGACACGAGGATGCTCGCACCCGCGGCGATCGCATCACGGAGGAGGTCCGCGCCCTCCTGGTCCAGCGAGCCGGCAGCGACCAGACCATCGAGATCGCGGTAGCCGGGCAGGAACTTGCGCACGTTCACCGACCACTCCTGGCGGGTGATGTCCGGGATCACGACGTGCAGACGGGAGCCGTCCGGGAGCGACGCGTCCACGAACGGCTGGCTCAGGTCGACGCGACGGCCGCTCGCATGCAGCATCCGCTCGACGAGATCGCGGACCGCGCTGTGGCTCAGCGCGATCGGTACCCGCTCGGGCACACCCGCACGAGCGACGAACACCCGGTCGGGCGCGTTGATCCAGAGCTCCTCCACCGTCGGGTCGTCGAGATACGCCTGCAGGGGGCCGTACCCCGCGACGGATGCCACGATCTCGCGAACGCACGCACTCTCGTCGTCGACCAGCTCGAGGCCTCGTGCCAGCGCGTAGTCGTTGTGACGACGGACCTCCTCCTGCGCGATGCGCGCGGCGATGCCCGGCTCGTGCGCCGGGTCTCTCTGCTCGGCGCGCAACCGCTCACGCACCTGCTCCGCGATCCTGAGGACAGGGGCGTCGAGAGCGGCGGAAAGCATCCGAGCATCCTCGCAAGGATCCAACGACCGGCCGGAGAGTTATCCACAAATGCCCAGATGCACACGCATTTAAGCACGGCCCGATCAGACCGACATCGCTCTCCTACCGCGGCGCTGACAGCCCCAGTACAGGGTAGAAGAGGCTGAACGCGTCGGTGAGCGAATCGTGCACGTTCGCACCCACGTGTCCGACGCCGGGGATCACCGTGTAGGTGACCTTCATCCCGGCCGCCTTGGCCGCCGCTGAAACCTGCGACGCCTCGCCCTGGAACTTGGGGTCGAGCTGTCCGGCGCTGAAGAACGCCGTGACGCCGTCGTACGCGCCCCGCGGCGCCGCCTGCATGATCGCGATCGGCTTCGCCGCGTCGAACGCCGCCGCGCTGCCGCCGTAGATCGTGTCCGTCACGCTCTGCGGATCCTCAGAGCCCGGATAGATCTCCCCCGAGATGTCGATCAGGTTCTTGAAGACGTTCGGCTCCTGCGCGACGTACTTCACGGCGCAGCCTCCGCCGTTCGAGTAGCCGGCGATGATCCAGTAGCGCGGATCGTCGATGATGTTCAGGTTCTTGCGGGCCCAGTTCACGACATCCGTCTTGATGTAGGTCTCGGCATTCCCGTACGCCTTCGAGTCGGCGCAGGCAGGGTCGGTGTCGCTGCTGCCGAGCTGATCGGCCACGATGATGATCGGCGCCAGCCCCTCGTGCTGCGCGGCGAACTCGTCGGCCACGCCGCTCACATACGTCGGGTCGGGCGATCCCGGCTGGCCCATCATCATGATCATCAGCGGCAGTGGCGGCGCGCTCGACACCAGCGCCGCCGGCGGCAGGTAGATGCCGGCATCGCGCGCCGGGAACCCCGAGACCAGACCCGCGATGGGCTGCGATCCGGTCTTACCCTGCTTCGGCATGTCCGCGGGCGGCTTCCACGTCTCGTAGATCGGGCGCTCGGGGGCACTGTTGCCGCGGTGCGGCGTCGGCTTGACGATGGGGTGCCCGGCCACGATGCCGACGAGGTCCCCGACGGTGTCGTTGAGCCCGTAGGCGGCGTTGATCCCGATCGTGCCGGCGATGGCGAAGATCGGGATGCCGACGACGGCGATCACCTTCCGCCACCACCGCGACCGCCAGAGGTTGACCACGGCGAGCCCGATCGCCCCGAGGGTCGCCATGCCCCACCACAGGACGGCGATCAGCAGAGGGTCTCCGAGTCCGCCGGTGACCTTCCCCCATACGAAGACGCCGAGCCCGGCGAAGGCGCCGACGACGATCCCGAGGACGGCGGTGACGACCCATACAACCGAGGGCTTGCGGACCAGGAGATAGAGCGCGAACGCTATCGCGAGCAGGTAGCAGATCCCGGGCACCGGCCCCGCGATGATGGGCAGGTCGAGGATGGCGTCCATGCGGGCTCCCGGGCCGAGGGTCGCCGTCGCGACCGAATCCTCAGATCGTACTCATCACCTCTCAGCGAAGTCTGGAAGATCGAGGAGCGCCGCGCCCGATCCGGGGGGTCGTCCCCACAGCGGTCGCACAGGTCCCTCACTAGACTGAGGACACCAGCGGGAGTGGTGAAATCGGCAGACACGCAGGATTTAGGTTCCTGTGCCCTCGGGCGTGTGGGTTCAAGTCCCACCTTCCGCACGGCGCGCCGATACCACCTCTCGCGCTCCGACCTGCCGACCGCCTCACGACGGGAACTCCGTGCACTCCGCAGCCCTCATCCCCTGGCTCAACCCCGAGACGCTGATCCAGCATGCCGGCCCGTGGGCGCTGCTTCTCGTGTGCTTCATCGTGTTCGCCGAGACGGGTCTCCTGGTAGGGTTCCTCCTCCCCGGCGACACCCTGCTGGTGATCTCCGGGCTCCTCTCGCACTCCACGGCGACCGCGCCCAATGGAGTCTTCGGCATCAACGTATGGATCGTCGCACTGCTGATCGCGGTCGCGGCCTTCCTCGGCGGCGAGGTCGGCTACTTCATCGGCCACAAGGCGGGGCCCGCGATCTTCGAACGCAAAGAGTCGGGTCTTTTCAGTCGGAAGAACGTCGAGCGCACGAACGGGTTCTTCGAACGCTACGGCGGCATGACGGTCATCCTCGCCCGATTCGTGCCGATCGTCCGCACGTTCGCGCCCGTCGCCGCCGGTGTCGGCCATATGCCATGGCGTCGATATTCCCTTTACAACCTCATCGGCGCGCTGCTGTGGGGGTTCGGCCTGACGATGCTCGGTTACGCGATCGGGTTCGTGCCGTTGATCCGCAACATCGTCACTCGCTACATCGACGTCATCCTCATCGGGGTCGTGGTTCTGACGATCGCCGTGACCGCCTTCCACTACCTCCGCGAGCGGGCGAAGGCACGCAAGGAGCAGGCTACGGGAGAAGGATCGACGATCGATCCCGCGGCGTCGAGCGCCCTCGTGCTCGACCCCGAGGTCTTCGAGGGCGGGCACGCGCACGACGACCGGGGGGACGCCCCCACGTCGAAGCCGTAGCTCAGGACGCCTTCGCCGACTTCTTCTTCGGTGCGGCTTCCTTCTTCGTCGCAGGCGCCTTCTTGGCCGGCTTCTTCTCGCCCGGGTCGGAAGACCCGGTCCGCGCGGCACGGGAGCGCTCGACGCTCGCGCGGAGCGCCTCCATCAGGTCGATCACCTCGCCACCGCCCGCCTCGGCCTCGTCGTGCTCGCCGAAGGTCTGCGCGGTGTCGATCGCGTCGCCCTTCTCGAGCTTGGCGTCGATCAGGGTGCGCAGCTCCTCCTGGTAGTCGTCGGTGAACGCGGCCGGGTCGAAATCCGCCGCGAAGCTGTCGACGAGGGAGGCCGACAGCTCGAGCTCCTTCGCCGAGATCCGCACGGGCTCGTCGAGCGAGGGGAATGCGGCCTCGCGCACCTCGTCGGCCCAGCGCAGGGTCTGCAGCACCAGGACGTCGCCGTGCACGCGGAGGGCGGCGAGCCGTGTCTTCTGCCGGAGGGAGAACCGCACGATCGCCGTCCGATCGGTCTCCTCCAGCGTGCGCCGCAGGAGGACGTACGCCTTCGGAGACGCGGAGTCGGGCTCCAGGTAATACGCGTTGTCGAAGAGGATCGGATCGAGCTGATCACTCGGCACGAACTCCACCACGTCGATCTCGCGGCTGCGCTCCGCCGGGAGCGACTCGATGTCCTCCTTCGTGAGGACGACTGTGCGCTCGCCGTCGTCGTAGGCCCGGTCGATGTCGGCGTAGGGCACGACCTCTCCGTCGATCTCGCAGATGCGCTGATAGCGGATGCGGCCGCCGTCCTTGTTGTGCACCTGATGCAGCGAGACATCGTGATCCTCTGTCGCGGCATAGACCTTCACCGGGACGTTCACGAGTCCGAACGTCAATGCGCCCTTCCAGATGGCCCTCATCCCTCCAGTGAACACCAGGCGGACGACACCGAGCCACCCCATGGGAGAGGATGAGGCCATGGCGGGCGACGAGCAGCTGGTGCGCATCGGCGGTCGACGGCTGCGTCTGACGAATCTCGAGAAGGTCCTGTACCCCGAGACCGGCACCACCAAAGGGGAGGTGATCGACTACTACACCCGCATCGCCCCGTTGCTCATCCCCCACGTCGCCGGCCGTCCCGTGACCCGCAAACGCTGGCCGGAAGGGGTCGACGGCGAGCCGTTCTTCGCGAAGGACCTCGAACGCGGCGCCCCCTCGTGGGTGCACCGCATTCCCATCGACCACTCGACCGGCGCGAAGGACTATCCGCTCGTCGGCGACGTGCCGACCCTCGTGTATCTCGCCCAGGTCGCCAGCCTCGAGTTGCACGTGCCGCAGTGGCGGTTCACCCCTGAGGGCGGCAGGGGGAACCCGGACCGGATCGTGCTCGACCTCGACCCGGGCCCCGGCACCGGGCTGGCCGAATGCGCCCAGGTCGCCACCTGGGCACGCGAGATCCTCATGGGCATGGGGCTGGAGCCGTATCCCGTGACGAGCGGGAGCAAGGGCATCCACCTGTACGCGGGCCTGCCCGGATCGCAGACGAGCGACGAGGTCTCGTCCGTCGCCCGTGAGCTGGCGCGCGCCATCGAGGCCGATCATCCCGACCTCGTCGTCAGCCAGATGGCCAAGTCCGCCCGCCCGGGTCGCGTCTTCATCGACTGGAGCCAGAACAACGGGTCGAAGACGACGATCGCTCCGTATTCGCTCCGGGGACGGGCGCACCCGACCGTGGCGGCCCCACGCACGTGGGACGAACTCGACGACCCGGGACTGCGACATCTGCTCTTCGACCAGGTCCTGATGCGCGCCGAGGCCGTCGGAGACCCGATGGCGCCGCTCGGCTTCCGCGCGGGCGGACGGTTCGACGCGACCGGCCCGCTCTCGGCCTACATCGCCAAGCGCAGCGCCGAGCGGACACCCGAACCCGTGCCCGAGAATCCGCTCGCCGCCGCGACGAAGCCGGGAGACCGGCCGCGGTTCGTGATCCAGGAGCACCATGCGTCGCGCCTGCACTGGGACTTCCGCCTCGAGCACGACGGCGTCTTCGTGAGCTGGGCGGTGCCGCGCGGCGTGCCCGCGACGAGCGGACGCAACAACCTCGCCGTCATGACCGAGGACCATCCGCTCGAGTACGGCTCCTTCGAGGGGACCATCCCGCGCGGCGAATACGGTGGCGGGACGGTGACGATCTGGGATGACGGCCGGTACGACCTCGAGAAGTGGCGCGACGACGAGATCATCCTCACCGCGGAGGGACGCCCCGGCGGCCCGCTCGGGCGGGTCCGGCTGGCGTTGATCCGCACCGACGGCTCCGGCGAGAAGTCCACGTGGCTGCTGCATCGCATGAAGACGGATGCCGAGGGCCGGCCGCAGCCCGACGGAGAGGTCGTCGAGCCGTCCGTCCAGGCGGACGAGCCGTCCGCCTCGGCCGAGGACCCGATGTCGGCGAGAACCCCCCGCATCTCGGCGGAGCCGGCATCGGCCCGGCCCGTCAAGCCGATGCTGTCGACCTCGGCGACGCCGGGCATCGCGACGGAGTCCGCGCGGCGCTGGGGAGCCTGGGCGGAGGTCAAGTGGGACGGGATTCGCGCGATCGGCGTGTGGGACGGCTCCCGGCTGCGGCTCTTCGCCCGCAGCGGCACGGACGTGACCGCCCGCTACCCGGAGCTCACCGCGGAGGACCCCGGCCTGTCGGCGACGGCGGCGGTTCTCGACGGCGAGATCGTGGCGCTCGACACGCAAGGCCGGCCGAGCTTCACCCGCCTGCAGAATCGTATGCATCTCACCAAGCCCCGTGAGATCGCGGCCGAGTCGCAGCGCACGCCGGTCCGGTACCACCTGTTCGACGTCGTCGAGCTGGACGGGAAGGACGTCTCGTCCCTTCCACTCTCCCAGCGCCGAGAGCTCCTCGAGGACGTCGCCGCGACCGCCATCGCACCGATCGTCGTCCCCCCGGTCTTCGACGACGTCGGCGCCGCCCTGGCTGCGAGCCGCCGGTTTGGGCTCGAAGGCATCGTGGTGAAGAACCCCGGCTCCCCCTATCGACGCGGCATCCGCTCGGAGAGCTGGCTCAAGGTCAAGCTCACCCACACGCAGGAGGTCGTGATCGGCGGCATCCGCCCCGGACGAGGCGGGCGGAGGGGGTCCATCGGCTCACTCCTCGTCGGGATCCCCGGCCCGTCCGGGATCCAGTACGCGGGCAGGGTCGGGTCGGGTTTCAGCGAGTCGACGCTCGCGCGTCTGGATGCCGTGCTGACCCCGTTGCGATCGGACACGGATCCGTTCGTCGGCGTCCCCGCCGCGGACGCGTCCGACGCGCTCTGGGTCCTGCCGGAGCTCGTCGGCGAGGTCGAGTACGCCGAGCTCACCCCCGGCGGCATCCTGCGTCACGCGCGCTGGCGCGGCCTGCGGCCGGACAAATCCCCGCGCGACGTCCGCCGGGAGGAGTGAGCGCTCCGCTAGACGTGAGCGTCGTTCTCGACGTGACCGGACGGCTCGATCTGGAACGTCGAGTGCTCGACGTCGAAGTGCTGGGCGAGGCATCCCTGCAGCTGCGTGAGGATGCGGCCCGCGCCCCCGTCCCGCAGAGCGTTCTCGTCCACCACGACGTGAGCACTGAAGACGGGGGCTCCCCGCGTGAGCTGCCACACGTGCACGTCGTGCACGTCGCGCACACCCGCCGTGGACAGGATGTGATCACGGATCTCCTGCACGTGCATCCCCTTCGGTGCTCCCTCGCTCAGCACGGAGGCGACCTCGCGCAGCAGTCCGACGGCGCGGGGGACGATCATCGCGGCGATGAGAAGGGACGCGATCGCGTCGGCCGGCATCCAGCCCGTCACGAGGATGACGATCGCCGCGACGATGACGGCGGCCGACCCGATGAGATCGCCCATCACCTCGAGGTACGCGCCACGGACGTTGATGCTGCGCCGCTGGGCGGCGCTGAGCAGCCACATCGCGACCGCGTTCGCACACAGTCCGATGACCGCGACGATGAGCATCGCGCCGCCCGCGACCTCGAGCTCCCCCGGGTGGACGAGCCGCAGGATCGCCTCGACCGCCACCCACACGGACAGGACGATCAGGATGACGCCGTTGGCGAGCGCACCGAACACCTCCGCGCGCTGGTAGCCGAACGTGCGCCGATCGTTCGCCGGGCGCGCCGCTACGGCACTCGCGATGAGAGCGATGACGAGGGCCGCGGCATCCGTGAACATGTGCACCGCGTCCGCGAGCAGCGCGAGGGAGCCGGACAGCACGGCCCCGACGATCTGGACGACCATCACGGTCGACGTGATGCCGAGAGACAGCGCGAGCAGCCGACGGTTGTCGGACCCGCGCACTCCCGCGGCGTGATCGTGCATGAGGCCAGGGTAGGCCCCGCGAGCACACGCCCGGCGGGGACTCACCTACTCGGGAATGATCGTGATTCTCACGCTCATCCGCCGCCCGCAGCGGAACGGGTCAGAGACCGGCCAGCAGCGGCGCGAGCTCGCGGAAGGCCCGCGCGCGATGGGACGCGACGGACTTCTCCGCATCCGTCCACTCTCCGACCGTGCGCTCGGCGGTGGGGTCCTGACCGTCGGGGATGAAGATCGGGTCGTAGCCGAAGCCGCCCGCACCCCGCGCGCCGGGGGCGATCCGCCCGGGCCAGACGCCCTCGACGACGTGCTCGGAGCCGCCAGGGGTGACCATCGCGATCACCGACACGAAGTGCGCCCCGCGGTGCGGATCGGGGATGTCCGAGATCTGGTCGAGGAGAAGGTGGAGGTTGGCGACGGGATCCTTCGCATGGCCCGCCCAATAGGCGGAGAAGATCCCCGGCGATCCGCCCAGGACATCGACGCAGATCCCGGAGTCGTCTGCGAACGCCGTCCGCCCCGCGTGGGCCGCCGCCGCGCGCGCCTTGATGAGCGCGTTCTCGGCGAACGAGACCCCGTCCTCGACGGGTTCGGGCCCGTCGTAGCCGATCAGGACGAGGTCGGGCCGCGTCGCGGCCACGATCGCGCCGAACTCGGCCACCTTGTGCGGATTGTGGGTGGCCAGCACCAGCTCGCGCGCGGGCTGGCGGCGCTCAGGCACCGGTCGTGCCCTCGAGGGCCGCGGACTGGAGATCGCGCAGCTGCCCGCATCCGGCCACGCCGAGCGCGAGCAGGGCGTCGAGCTCCGACTTGTCGAACGGCGCGCCCTCGGCGGTCCCCTGCACCTCGACGAACAGGCCACGACCCGTGACCACGACGTTCATGTCGGTCTCGGCGCGTACGTCCTCGACGTACGCGAGGTCGAGCATGGGCTCACCGTCGATGATGCCGACCGACACCGCGGCGACCGAGTCGAAGAGGACCTTCGCCTTCTGCCCGATGAACTTCTTGCCGCGGCCCCACTCGATGGCGTCAGCGAGGGCGACATATGCGCCGGTGATGGCGGCCGTGCGGGTCCCGCCGTCGGCCTGCAGCACATCGCAGTCGATCACGATCGTGTTCTCGCCGAGGGCCTTCGTGTCGACGACGGCGCGCAGCGCGCGGCCGATCAGCCGGGAGATCTCGTGGGTGCGGCCGCCGATGCGTCCCTTCACCGATTCGCGGTCGTTGCGGTCGTTCGTCGCCCGCGGCAGCATGGCGTACTCGGCGGTCACCCAGCCCTTGCCCTTCCCCGTGAGCCAGCGCGGCACGCCGTTCGTGAACGACGCCGTGCAGAGCACCTTCGTGTTGCCGAAGCTGATGAGCGCCGAGCCCTCGGCCTGAGTGCTCCAGCCGCGTTCGATGGTGATGGGTCGCAGCTGATCGACGGCACGGCCGTCCGCACGGGTGATGTCGGTCATTTCTCTCCTCTGACGGGGTCTTGCACGACGGGGAGCCTCACCGAGGCAGGTCTATGGCGCCGGTCTGGACCAGGCGGACGTCGCGCACCTCACGGCCCATCAGGCGGTGCGCCAGCCGCACGAACTCATCGGCGGAGTCGCCGGTGGCCTCGTACACGTGCGACGCCACCGCGTCGGCCGGCGCGAGCAGGTCGCGGGACACCAGCTGGCGGTACACGTCCTTCGCCGTCTCCGTGTCGCTCGAGACGAGCGACACGTCGGGACCCATGACGTAGCTGATCGCCCCTTCGAGGAAGGGGTAGTGGGTGCAGCCCAGAACGAGCGTATCGACACCCGCGTGGCGGAGGGGGGCCAGATACTCCTCCGCGACCGCCAGCACCTCGGGCGTGTCGGTGACGCCGGCCTCCACGAACTCCACGAACCGCGGACACGCAGCCGCGAGCACGGTCAGGCTCTCGTTCACCCCGAGCATGTCCTGGTAGACACCGGAGCCGATCGTCCCCTCCGTGCCGATCACGCCGATCCGCCCGTTCCGTGTGGTCGAGTTCGCCGTCCGCACCGCGGGGCCGATCACCTCGACGACGGGGACGTCGTACCGCTCGCGGGCATCGCGCAGCACGGCGGCCGACGCGGTGTTGCACGCGATCACGAGCATCTTCACGCCCTCGTCGACGAGCGCGTCGAGGACCTCGATCGAGTAGCGCCGGACGTCGGCGATCGGCTTGGGTCCGTACGGCGAATGCGCCGTGTCACCGACATAGAGGACGGACTCGCGCGGCAGCAGCGCCGAAACCGCCCTGGCGACCGTCAGACCTCCCACGCCGGAGTCGAAGATGCCGATGGGCGCGTGGTTCACGGTGACCCAGCCTACCCGCGCACAGCCGGACCGATGGCGGTGACGGCGAGGTCGGGTCGTCCGGCCCGTCGGTAGAGTGGCGCTCATGACGGAGCACAGCACCGCACTCCACACCGACCGGTACGAGCTCACCATGCTGGAGGCGGCGCTCCGCGATGGAACGGCCGGGCGCCGGTGCGTCTTCGAACTGTTCGCGCGTCGACTGTCGGGCGGTCGCCGGTTCGGCGTGGTCGCGGGGACGGGTCGCCTCCTGACACTCATCCGCGACTTCCGTTTCGGGGAGAGCGAGCTGCGCTATCTGCGCGACGAGAAGGTCGTGGATGCGGCGACCGTCGCCTTCCTGGAGGACTACCGCTTCTCGGGCTCGATCACGGGGTACCGGGAGGGCGAGCTGTTCTTCCCGGGATCGCCCATCCTGACGGTGGAGGGGACGTTCGCCGAAGCCGTCATCCTGGAGACGCTCGCGCTCAGCGTGCTGAACCACGACTCGGCGGTCGCGACGGCTGCGGCGCGGATGTCGATCGCCGCGGGCGACCGACCCTTGGCCGAGATGGGTTCGCGTCGCGCGGGAGAGCAGTCGGCGGTTGCCGCCGCACGCGCGGCCTACGTGGTCGGGTTCGGCGCCACGAGCAATCTCGAGGCGGGCCGCGTATGGGGCATCCCGACCATGGGCACGGCCGCGCACGCGTTCACGCTCCTGCACGACACCGAAGAACAGGCGTTCCGCTCTCAGATCGAGGCGCTCGGCGTCGGCACGACGCTCCTCATCGACACGTACGACATCCCGCGCGGGGTCGAGACCGCCGTCCGCGTCGCGGGCCCGTCGCTGGGCGGTGTCCGGATCGACTCCGGCGACCTTCCGATCGTCGCCGCCGAGGTCCGCGCCCAGCTCGATGCGCTGGGCGCCACGTCCACGAGGATCACGGTCACCAGCGACCTCGACGAGTACGCGATCGCCGCGCTCGCCGCATCGCCGGTCGACGCCTACGGGGTCGGCACGTCGGTCGTGACCGGATCCGGCACCCCGACGGCCGGCATGGTGTACAAGCTCGTGGCCCGGCAATCCTCCGACGAGGGATGGGTCGCGGTCGCGAAGACGTCGACCGACAAGGCTTCGAAGGGCGGCCGCAAGTCCGCGTTCCGCACCCTCGACGGCGGCACGGCCACGAGCGAACTGATCGCCGTCGCCGACGGGTTCGAGCAGATCGCCACGGGCGCCCAGCATCCCGATGCCCGGCCTCTGCAGGTCCCTCTCGTCGTCGCGGGAGACATCGACACCGCCCACGAAGGGCCGGTCGGGGTATCGGCGGCGCGCGCGCACCACGCGCGCGTGCGGGAGGAGCTGCCCGTGCAGGCGCTCGCTCTCAGTCGTTCCGATCCGGCGATACCGACCGTCTACGCCGACGTGGCCTGATCAGCGCTGCAGGGACTCGTAGATCTCCTTGCAGGTCGGGCACACGGGGAACTTCTCCGGATCCCTACCCGGTGTCCATTTCTTCCCGCAGAGCGCGCGCACCGGCTTGCCGGTGATCGCGGACTCGAGGATCTTCTCCTTCTTGACGTAGTGGGAGAAGCGCTCATGATCGCCCGGTTCGATGTTCTCCTCGCGGACGAGCTCTTCGAGCTCTCGGTCGAGGGTGGCAAGACCCCCCGGGTCCGGGCTGTCGATCGGGGTGCTCATGGTGGCCCAGTCTAGCCGCGGACGACGTTCACGGGTCCGATGCGGCGGTCCGGATCGGCTCAGCCCGACTCGGCGAACTCCATCAGCCGACCGCCGCGTCGTTCGAAGGCGAGTGAGCCGACTGCGACGCCGACGAGCAGGACAGCGAGACCGATGGCGATCCCTCCCCACATGCCCAGCGCGGCATAGGAGATGTCGTGGGACATCGCGAGCCACGCCCACCACAGACTCGGGGCAGCGACCACGATCGCACCGAGAAGCACGACCGCCTGGGTGATCGGAGCCGACGAGCCGACGCGTTCGGGCTGCTGGAACGGGCTCTCTCCTGGCCGTGACACCGCGTACGGGGCCACGGCGGAGGAGATGCTCGACAGGCCGAGGCCGCCGAGGAACAGACTGGCGCAGACGCCGACCATGGCGGGCAGGAGGGCCCACCGTCCGTGCAGGGAGATGGCGAGCGGAATGCACACGGCCAAGACGGGGAGGCCGATCAACAGCATGGGGACGATGCGACCCAGCCGGTCGGCGACGCCGCGTGTGCCGCTCGCGATGTGCAGCCAGACGGCGGTGGAATCGTAGGCGAGATCGTTGTGCGGGAGCCATCCGAAGAACAGGGCGACGATCGGCACCGGAACCAGCACGACATAGGCGAAGGGCACGCCCGCGATGAGGAGGGGGACCATGGCCAACAGTGCGGCGATCGGCACGATGAGCAGGTTCATCAGGTAGCGCGGATCGCGCAGCCAGTAGACGAGACTGCGCGCGGCGACAGCACCACCGGCGTTCCCGGGGGCGACCGCGAACCATCCGAGGCCGCTGCGTTCGCGGCCCGACTCGGGCCGCTCGGTAGAGGTGAGGACACGCTGCACGATCCATGCCCACGCGGCTCCGAGGAGGGCCACCGACGCCACCGCGACGACGAGACTGAGCCACGCGGAGGCATCCCCCGCGGCCACACGCGCCGGCAGCGCCCATGCCGCGCCGAGCGGCGTGTCGGCCAGGATGTCGGCGGCCTGGGCGAGCTGCGACGGGACCCGTCCACCCCACTGCAGCGACGCGAGGAACAGGCCGACGGGAACGACGACCACCAGGATCGCGAGGATGAAGAGCCCCGTGAGCTCCCGTGATCGTCGTCCGCGGAGGAACATCGCGACCAGGGCCATGCAGACGCGGGCGAGCAGGCCGCAGGTCACCACGCCCAGGACGACCCCGACCGCGCTCGCGACCCACGGCACCTCGTGCGCCGTCCAGACGATCACCAGGCACACGCCCAACGCGACCAGGCCGAGGATGGGGACGCTCATCAGACCCGCGAGGGCGAGCAGCGACGCCAGCGACGCCGGACGGACGTCGAACAGGACGAACCGGCGGGGATCCAACGGGTCGACCGCGCCCGCGATCAGCGGGGCGGCGACGAAGCCGGCGGTGAGCGCTGAACCGGCGAGCACCGTGACGACGAACGCCACCTCCGTCGGCGCCGACCGCAGCGTGAGCAGACCCCAGCATCCCGCCCCCGTCGCGAGCGCGAGCAGGACGAACACGACCACCGTGCGAACGACGTGCGACGGATCTCCGCGCAGCGCGCCGACGAGCAGCGTCGCCCTCAGCCGGAGAATGTGTGCAGCCACTCCAGCCCCTCCACGTCGCTGAGACCGCCGGCGAGCTCGATGAACCGCTGCTCCAAGGTGAGCTCGCCGCGCACGTCGTCGACGGTGCCCTCGGCCAGGACCTGGCCCGCGACGATCACCGCGACGCGCGAGCACACTCGCTCGACCAGATCCATTCCGTGGCTGGACAGGATCACGGTGCCGCCGTGAGCGACGTAGGCCGAGAGGATCTCGAGGATCACCGAGCTCGAGACCGGATCGACCGCCTCGAACGGCTCGTCGAGGACCAGCAGCCGCGGCGAGTGGATCATCGCGCCCGCCAGCATCACCTTCTTGGTCATGCCGGCTGAGTAGTCCGACACCGGGCGCCCGAGCGCGTCCGCGAGGTCGAAGGCACGGGCCAGATCGGCGGCACGGCTCTCGACGACCGCGGAGTCGAGTCCGCGCAGGACGCCGCAGTAATAGAGCAGCTGACGGCCGGTGAGTCGGTCGAAGGTGCGCAGTCGATCGGGAAGGACTCCCATCAGCCGCTTGGCGTCTCGAGGACGTGAACCCGCATCGACGCCGTTGACGGAGATCTCACCGCGATCCGGCTGCAGGAGTCCCGCGATCATCGACAGCGTCGTGGTCTTCCCCGCGCCGTTCGGTCCGACGAGGCCGTAGAACGTACCCGCAGGAACCGTGAGATCGATGCCGTCGACCGCCCGCGTGTCACCGAAGGACTTCGTCACGCCACGCACCCGCAGGGCCGGGACGTCAGCGTCCACCACCACGGCCGGGCCGGGTGCGACGTCGGGAGCGACGAGCGCGGAATCCGGGTCGACGACGGCCTGGTCGTCTGCGCTCCCCTGAGCCTCCTCGACCGGGAGGACCTCGTCGTGCGCGACGTCGACGGGAGCCGCCTCGACACGGTCGACGACGGCCACCCCTGTGGCGACGTCCGTCTCCTCGACCTCGGCGCGCGGCTCTGCGGGTGACGACGTGCCGACGGATGTCGCGTCGGCTGTGTCGACGTCGACGGATGCGGGAGCGACGTTCTCGGCGTCCGCCGACGACGTCTGCACGGCGCCGCCGTCGGAGGGGACGGACGCCTCGCTCTTGCGGGCGGAGTCAGGGGTCACCGCCGGATCAACGGCGGGGGCGGGCAACGGCGGCATCGGGGGGACGACGACACCGTCGATCGCCGCGGGCGCGCCCGTCACATCGGCCGGGAGCGGAGGCGGCGGACCGGGCGCGACGGGACTCTTCGCCGAGGGAGCTGAGCGGGGCTTGCGCGGTCGTGGGGATGCGGAGGGCGGCTTCGGAGCGACGGGCTTCCGGGGAGCGCTCGACGACTTCGTCGTGGACGTCGCCGGGGCGACCTCGCCGGTCGACGATGTTTCCGACGTGGAAGGGGTCGCAGGCTTCCGCGGAGCCGCGGGCTTCCGCGCCTGCGTGCGAGGGGCGGGACGGGACGCCGGCTCTCCCCCGGCAGGTTCACTGGCAGCCGACGCTGCGTTCCGGGCCGGTGACGGCACGCTCGCGCGCGGGGCGCGAGGTGCACGAGGAGTGCGAGGAGTGCCGGCCGGCCGATCAGACGCCGTCGACGGCACTGCGTCGCCGTCGGTTCTGGCGGCCGCCGCCGACGACACCGCGCGGGGCGCGGTCCGCCCCGCCCCGGCGGCCTTCGGGCCACGCTCTCCGGCGGCATCGTCGTCACGCGGATCCTGCGGCACGGAGGGGGAGGCTGTCACCGGACCACGGTATCAAGCGCACCCGATCGTGACATCAGACTCGCGATGTACGGGCGATGCGGCGATATTGTTTGTTACGAAACAACAACGGAGGCGGCATCCTCTGCGGCTTCCCAGGCGGCTTGGTTAGCATGGAGGTCGGCACGACGGTGTGTCTCATCGGTGAACCGATGGTGAACACACGCACTTCAGGAGCAGACTTTGACTCTTCAGACCGTCATCCTCGCCGCGGGCATGGGCTCGCGGCTCGGCCGCAGCCTCCCCAAGCCTCTCACCGAACTGAGCGACGGGCGCAGCATCATGCAGCAGCAGCACGACAACATTCGCGCTGCATTCGGCGCCGATGTCCGCATCACCACGGTCGTGGGCTACCGCGCTGAGACGATCGTCGAGGCGTTCCCGGAGGTCGACTACGTCTACAACGACCGATACGACCAGACCAACACCTCCAAGAGCCTGCTTCGCGCACTTTCTGCGACCGGCCGAAACGGTGTTCTCTGGATGAACGGTGACGTCGTGTTCGACCCCCGCATCCTCGGCCGCGCCATCGAGATGATCGAGCGCGAGCAGTCGTTCGTGACGGTCAACACCGCGAAGGTGAGCGACGAAGAGGTGAAGTACACCACGACCCCGGATGGTCGCATCGACAAGCTGTCCAAGACCGTCGCCGGCGGCATCGGCGAGGCGGTCGGCATCAACTTCATCTCCACGCGCGACAAGAAGGCCTTCATGCGCCACCTTCAGCGTGTCGACGACCAGGACTACTTCGAGCGCGGCCTGGAGCTCGCTATCGCGGAGGACGGCATCGTCGTCCACCCTCTCGACATCTCCGACCTGTATGCCGTCGAGGTGGACTTCGCCGAGGATCTCGAGCGCGCGAACCTCTTCGTCTGACTTCGCGCCCTGCGCGGCGCTTTCTCGGCGGCGCCACATAGGATCGCCGTCATGGTCGACAAGGTGCACCGCATCCACTCGCTCCCCGACGGGGCGCCGTGGGCCGGCGGACTGCCTCCGGAGGGCTCCTCCGAGCATCCGCGCACCATTCGCGCGCTCGACCGGGTGCTCTCGATCCAGCGGCCCGTCGTGCTGGCTCATCTCCGCAGCATCCGTCTGCGCCACCCCGATGCGACGCCCGCAGAGATCGTCAGGATCCTGGAGCGGCGCTATCTGGCCGCCGTTACGACGGGTGGTGCCGCCGTGGGCGCCACGGCCGTCGTTCCCGGGATCGGCACCGGCATCACACTCGCCCTCAGTGGCATCGAGACCGTCGCGTTCGTCGAGGCGACGGCGCTGTTCGCCCAGTCCTTGGCCGAGGTTCACGGCATCCGGGTCGAGAATCCCGATCGAGCGCGCGCGCTCGTTCTGACGCTCATGCTCGGGAAGGAGGGCGTCGATCTGCTGTCGCAGCTCGCCGGCCAGGCCACCGGAAAAGGACCGTCGCGATCCGCGTACTGGGGGGAGCTGGTGACCACGGCACTCCCCCGCGCGGCGGTCGGACCCATCGTCGACCGACTGAAGAGCACCTTCATCAAGCACTTCGCCGTGTCGGGCGGCGCATCGTGGATCGGCAAGGCTCTGCCGTTCGGTGTCGGCGCCGCCGTCGGCGGCGTCGGGAACGGGATCCTGGGGAGGCGCGTGCTCGTGACCTCCCGCCGCGCGTTCGGTCTGGCGCCTCTCGATCTCCCGCGCGAACTGGAGCCGCGACCCGGTGCGACCAGGGTCGAGCATGCAGCGGGCCAGGGCATCCGACGCGCAGGCGACATGGTCCGCGGCTCGGCGACCGCCGCTGTCGGCGCCCTCGGTGCCGTCGGACGTCGTGCCGGCGGTGCGTTCGCGACGCGCCGCCGAATCGGCGCGTCCCCGGACGCGGACGGCGCGGACAGCCCGGGCGACTGACCGTCACGCCTCCTCCCCACCGATCTCGGCCCGCGCGCTCTCCCCAGGCCCGCGGGTCCGACGTCGACGACACCGCTCCAGAGTCGGATGCCGTGCCTAGCGTGGACCGCATGCTGCGCGCCATAGACCCCGTCGGTTCTCACCCGTACCGCGTGCCATGGCGCGTCGACCGCATTCATGGCACGCATCCTCTGGTCAGGAACTCCGACCACGACGCCCTCGAGCACGTGCGGATCTTCGTCGATGTGGGGCACCGAGTCAGGGAGACCCAGCATTGGGGACGCGTGGGCGCTGGTGAAGTCGTCGAACTGTGTCTGTGCGATCACGATCCCGCCGACACCATCGTGACGATGGCGTGGTTCAGGTCGGAGGATGGGGTGGAATACCTGTGGAGGTTCGTGCTGTGAGACCCCGCGGCCCACCCGCGCAGGAGAATGGACACATGGGAATCTTCGCGTCACGTCCGGAAGAGCCGTTCGAGTGGGCTGGACTGCCCGCGGAGCCGGCTGAGCCGGAATCCGCCGTCGATCGCCTCGACGGGGCGATGATCGAGGCAGGGGGGCTGGGGGGCGCAACGATCGAGTCGATCGTGGTGCCCATCGCCATGCCGATCGAGATCGTTGGAACGAACGACCCGGACGACTCGAGCGACGGCGACTGAGTCAGCGGCGGTCACCCGGCCCTTGGCGTCGGCGCAGTTCCCGGCGGAAGTCAGCCTCGGAGTAGGGCTTGATGTCATCGGGCAGATCGTTCGCGGTGAGCCCGCGTACGAAGCGCTCCGGCTCGATGTCCAACGCGGTCGCCAGCTGGATCATGACGTAAAGCGTGGGGTTGCCCTGGCCGCTCTCGATGCGCGCCAGGTGCGAGACGTCCATGTCGGCGCGTTCGGCCAGCAGCTTGCGACTCATCGTCGCCTGGTGGCGCAGGTCGCGCACGAGGTCGCCGATGTGCTCCGAGGCGCGCGAACGCGGTTCCTTCATGCATCCTGACTACTGGCGTCTGGACTGGAAGTGATACGGCTTTACACATGCGCTTGAATCCGGTACGCACATATGCGTTCATCGTCGAACGTCCGCTGCAAGCGCTTCCACGCGCACTCGACACGCGCGCGAGCCGACCAATAGCCTCAGGGGTATGGATAGCACACTGGCGTGTCTCGCGGCATGGATGCCGCGGCAGCGCTGGTACGCGTCGAAAGGCCGCACCCCCGCGCTGCGTCTCGCAGCGACCTGGGATATGCCGACGGCCGATGCCGATGCCGATGCCGATGCCGATGCGCGGGCGCGGACGCTCCTGGTCTGGGACGAGAGCTCGCTGCCTCCGGTTCTCTACCAGATCCCGGTGGTCGCCAGATCGACCGAAACCGTGGATGCGCCGATCGATCACATCATCGGCAGCCCGGAGCCGGGTACGACCCTCATCGACGGCCCGTTCGATCGCTCGTACACCGCGGCTCTGCTCCGGCTCGTCACAGAGGGAGGACGCGGGGTCGGCGCACATGCGCGAGCGACAGGAAGGCCCGCGGCGTACGCTCCGACGGTCGGCGACGATCTGCCCGCGAACGTTCTGGTGGGCGAGCAGTCCAACACCTCGATGATCTACCGCGCACCGAACGGTGGCTCGCCCGTCATCTGCAAGATCTACCGTCAGCTGCACGCCGGATCCAACCCGGACATCGAGCTCCAGACCGCCCTCGCCGAGGCAGGATCACCGTATGTGCCGCGCGCGGTCGGACACGTCGACGGCGAGTGGCCGGATGCCTCCGCTCACGCGACCGCATCCGGCTCGCTCGCGTTCGCGCAGGAGTTCCTGGACGGCGTCGACGATGCCTGGCGGGTCGCGTTGAGGGCCGCCGCGGCCGGCGAGGACTTCACCGAGCGGGCGTGGGCCCTCGGTGTCGCCACCGCCGACGTCCACGCATCTCTCGCGACGCTCTTTCCCGTCGCACCGACGACGTCGGCGGACCGCGCCGCGATTGCGGCGGGATGGCGCGGGCGGCTGAGTACCGCGATCGCGGAGATCCCAGGCCTCGGCGACCGGCGGTCTGCGATCGAAGCCGTCTACGATCGGGCGCTGACACACGACTGGCCGGATCAGCAGCGCATCCACGGCGACTTCCATCTCGGCCAGGTGATCCTGGCCCCCGACCGGGGCTGGGTGCTGCTCGATTTCGAGGGCGAACCGATGCGACCCATCGCGGAACGTGTGCGCCCCGACCTGGCGCTGCGCGATGTCGCCGGAATGCTGCGCTCGTTCGACTACGTGGCCGGATCAATCCGCCTCGATCAGCCGGACCGATCGCGAGAGTCGGTCCGGTCGTGGGCGCGCTCGGCACGCGTCGCCTTCCTCGGAGGGTTCGCGGAGGCGTCCGGCACCGACCTCGCAACCGTCGGTCCTCTGCTCGATGCGCTCGAGCTCGACAAGGCCGTCTACGAAGCGATCTACGAAGCCCGCAATCGCCCGACTTGGATCACCATTCCCCTGCGTGCGATCGCAAGGCTCTCCGACCCGACGCGGTGAAGGGAGCACACTCGCTCAGTCCTCCAGATCAGCGTCCTCGAGGTCGGACTCGTCCGACCCGTCTTCCACCGATTGCGCGTGCCAGCGCTCCCACTCCTTCATGAGTCGGTCGATCGCGGCGTGGAATCTCGCCGTCGCCGCACCAGGCGACGTGTCACCGAAGTAATGCCTGACCCAGTGCTCCAGCCTCTCCACCGAATCCGGGTCGGCGAGTACGCGATCGGTCTCGGCGACGACGGCGGATGCCGCAGCCGCATCGAGCCACTCGCAGTCGCTCAGGTAGCCGTTGAGATCCACATGGGCTGCGGGATCAGTGGGCCGCGTCACGAGAAGCGGCTTGTCGGCGGCCAACCGGTCGTACACCATCGCGGAGATGTCCACGATCGCGACATCCGCCGCTGCGAGTTGCCACCCCAGCTCGGGGCCGTCGTCGAAGACGTGGCGGGCCGCGGGGTCGGATGCGTTCGCTGCCGCGAGCGCGGCGATGATCCGCTGGTTCGCGGCGCCATAGGCCGGATCGACGACCCCGGATCGCGGATGCGGACGGTAGACGACCCGGTGTCGTCCCGTGCGCAGCAGTGCGGCCACCAGCGACTCGCCGTGGGTCGCCACGGACCCGTAGTGGGCGGACGGACGATCCCCCTCCCATGTGGGCGCGTAGAGCACCACGGTGCGCTCATCGGGGTCGTACGGGAGTGTTCCGGAGTAGTGGTCGGCCTGCGGCCGACCGATCCGAATGGTGCGCGCGTCGAGGTCGTAGTCCCACAGCACTCGCGACAGACGTTCGCGGGCCGCGTCTCCCGCGATGAACGCATAGTCATACGCCTTGTACTGATTGGTGGTCATGTACATCTTGTCGGACTCGCCGTGGTTGATGAACACGTGCCACCGCCGGCCGTAGCGGAACATCTGGAAATTACGCGTGTTCTGATTCACGTACAGCACCACGCGGATGTCCTGAGAGGCGATGAACCGTTCCAGGTCCCGGACGGTGGGGACGAACGCGACGGGCAGGGCGCCCTCGGCGAGGAGTGCTCGTGCACCGGAGGGCGAACGGCTGAGGACCACGACCGGCCACGTCTCGGCCAGCTCCGCGAGTGGCCGGTACCACTGTCGCATCTGGTACATGTTCACATCCCCGTCCGCGAAGTACACCGCGACGCGATAATGCTGGGGAGCGTGCTCGTCCTGGTCGCGCAGCCGCGCGCGGACGTCGCGGACCGCGCGACGCCGGGTCAATGCCTTGCGCAGCAGGCCCATCGCCTTCTGCGCATCGGACACGGCCACCATCCGTCCAGCCTACCGATCGCACCCGCATGACATGATCGACGGGTGCAGGACGAGGCAGACGGACACAGAGACGCCGAGGTCCCGGCCCCCGATGCCGGTGTCTCGTTCGTGATGCCCGTTCTCAACGAGGTCGCGTATCTGGAGCGCGCGATCGCGACCGTCCTCGCGCAGGACGTTCCCGGCCCCACGGAGCTGGTGCTCGCCCTGGGGCCGTCGACCGACGGCACGACCGAGCTGGCGCGCCGACTCGCTGCGAACGACCCGCGCATCGTGCTCGTCGACAACCCCGGCGCCGACATCCCCTTGGGCCTCAACCTCGCCATCTCCGCGAGCAGGCTGCCCACCGTGCTGCGCGTGGACGCGCACTCCGAACTCTCCCCCGGTTACGCACGCCGGGCGCTGTCCACCCTCGCGCGGACCCGCGCAGCGAATGTGGGGGGCGTCATGCGCGCCGACGGCCGGTCGCCGTTCCAGCGCGCAGTCGCGCGCGCGTACAACTCGCCGATCGGGCTGGGCGGCGGGGCGTATCACGGCGGCACGCAGGAGGGCCCCGCCGAATCCGCGTACCTCGGTGTGATGCGTCGCGACGTGCTCGAGGAGATCGGCCTCTTCGACGAGTCCATCCGCCGCGGCGAGGACTGGGAGCTCAACCTCCGGATCCGCCGCGCCGGCTATCGCGTGTGGTTCGATCCCGAGCTCGCGGTGACCTACTGGCCGCGCGAGAGCTGGACGAGGCTCGCCCGCCAGTTCCGCGCCACCGGCGCGTGGCGCGGAGAGCTCGTCCGTCGCTACGGCCGCCGCAACTCGGTCCGGTTCTTCGCGCCCCCTGCCCTCGTCGTCGTCATCGCCGCCGCCGTCCTGATCGCGGTACTGCAGGCGACGCACGTCCTGCACGGCTGGGGCGCCGCCGTCGCATCACTGGTCTACGTCCCGCTCGCCCTCTACGTGGTACTGGTGGTCGTCGTCGCCGCCGGCCGCGGCGGCGGTCGGGGATGGCGCGACAAGCTGTGGACGATGGCGGTCCTCCCGACGATGCACCTGTCGTGGGGGGCGGGGTTCCTGCGCGGGGTGCTCACGGGCGCCCACGACACCGTCGACACGTCGCGGCTCGGAGACCGCAACACCCCACTGCCCTGACGCGACGGCCGCTCAGCGCGCGACGAAGCCCTGGTCGAGGATGCGGGCCACCACGCGCTCGGCGGCGCGCCCGTCGTCGCGGGCGTTGAACTTGTCGCGCCACCGGGCATACTTCGCGGCGAACGAAGCGGGCTCGTGGTTGCGCAGCGCGGCGACGAGATCCGCTTGCGTGCGGACGACCGGCCCGGGAGCGTGCGCGACCAGATCGAAGTAGAACCCGCGCAGCTCCCCGCGATAGTGCTCCATGTCCGGCACGAGGAAGAACATCGGCTTGCCCGTGACCGAGAAGTCGAACATCACCGAAGAGTAGTCGGTGATCAGCGCGTCCGCAGCGAGGAACAGCTGCGCGGTGTCGGGGAACCCGGTGACGTCGATGACGCGGGCACCCGCGGCATCCGTCCCCGGAATGAGGGTCCGCGAATGGCCGCGGACGAGCACGACAGCGTCGACGTCGCGAGCCAGCTCCTCCGGATCCACGAAGTCGACCATCTGCTCCCGGTCGTCCCGCCATGTGGGTGCATAGAGCAGCACCCGCTCGTCGGCGCCGATGCCGAGGGCCGCGCGCGTGGCGGCACCGTCACCCATGACGAGCACGTCGTTGCGCGGGTAGCCCTCCACCCAGATCGGTCGGGTGAGGAAGGCGTACGCCTTGCGGAGGATGCCGGCGGCGTACGCATTCTGCGCGAGCAGCACGTTCCAGCGCCGCGCCTCGCGGACGACGGCGGCCGCGCGGCGGGGATCGAACCCCGGACGGTGCAGGGCCAGCCGCTTGAGCGGAGTGCCGTGCCAGGTCTGGACGACCTTCTGACCCGGGCGGCGCTCGAAACGCCGACGCAGCCAGTCGTTCACGACGAGGAGACGCGCAGCGCCCCGCGCGCGCCACCAGTCGGGGCTTCCCTCGACCACGGGAACAGCACCGTCGGGCACCTGGACGGAGAAGTCGACGACGCTCCAATAGCGGGTCACACCGGGAGCGCGGCGCGCGAGCTCGCGATCGATCGCGAGCGGGTTGTCGCTGGCGTTCCGCCCGTAGAAGCTCTCGAAGAAGACCGCATTCTCCAGCCCTCCCGGCCGGTTCGCGTAGCGGCGCTCCAGTGCCGCCTGACCCTCACCCGAATCGTAGGCGGGATCGATCGGCGGCCCGACCGCGAGCGTAGAGCCCTGCAATGACGCTCGCACGGTGCCCAGCATCGTCATGGGCAGCCCGTCGAGCTCTTCCTCCGCTTCGGCGCCGTCTGTCGCCGTGACGCGCACCCGGTAGTCGCCGGTCGGGAGCGGGAGTCGCGGTCCTCCCCAGCGGGCAGCGGTGAGCGGAAGGGCGGCGCGCCAGGTCGCACCCCGGCCGGACAGGACGCCCTCGACCCGTGCGCGGCGACCGACCAGCTCGACGCGAGCGGGGCGCGGGCCCTTGCCTACGAGCACGAGTGCGACCCCGCCGTCCGTCGTGAAACGGGCTTCGGTCATGAGACTCCCTCCGGGCGCAGGTCGCGGCGCGCGCGACCGAGTCTTGACAGGATCGCACGGTACACGCGCTCGGTGTTCCGCCCGTCTCGGAACTCGTGCACCCGGGAACTCACCGCGCGGGCGTGTTCGATCCGGCGCTGATGGTCCTCCGCGTCGCCCAGCACAGCGGCCAGGCGAGGGATGACTGACACCCAATCGCGAGCCCACCCCGACTCCGCGACGTCGTCGTACGACCCGTAGAAGCCGCGGGTGCGCGAGTAGTCCTCGGCGTCGGGCGCGAGGTAGACGACGGGCACGGGGACGAGCGCAGAGTCGAAGATCAGTGACGAATAGTCGGTGATGAGCACATCGATGCCGGGGAGAATCGGTGTGACGTCGGGGACGAGCCCGCTGCCCAGGCTGCGCACCCGATCGGTCGGCGCGGGCGGCAGGTACTCCCCCGCGCCGAGCGGATGGGAACGGACGAGCAGGAGCGCGTCCTCGCGCCGGAGGATCTCCGTAAGAGCCGCCCAGTCGTGCGCGTCCGGAATGGCCGGATCCTGCTCGCCGTCCCGCCACGTCGGCGCGTAGAGCACGATCCTGGTCGCGGGATCGAAGGGCCCGGTCGCTGCGGCGATCGCCGCCCGCGCAGTGGCGCGTCGATCCGCGGGGTCTCCGTGAGCGAGCACGTCCACGCGCGGCTCGCCCGTCACGGGCACGCGGTCGTCCGGGAGCGAGAAGGCGGACTCCAGCCGGCCGCGGACGAGCTGCGACGCGGCCGGGATCACGTCGATGCCGCGCGTCGTCGCCCGGTAGAGGACAGCGAGGAGCCGTCGCGCGATCGGAGCGAGCGGCGTCCGCTCAATCGCGCGCGGCACTCGCACCGTCACCGGAGAGTCGATCCCGATGCGCTTCAGCGGAATCCCGTGCCACAGCTGGACGACGAAGGCGCCGGATACGCCGTAGCGGTTGACGTCCCCGAACCCGTGCGTGACGACGACGACGCGCGCCCGCGCGGTACGCCAGAAGCCTCGCAGCGAGTTCTTGCGGACGGTGGCGATGCCGCGAGCCGCCGCGTCGGCCGCCTCGCGATCCGACCCCACGAGCCACACCGCGCCGGGATGGTCCGGCGCGGCGGCATTCCACAGAGCGAGCGCACCGTCGCCGATTCCGGCCCCGCAGCCGAAGACCCAGCCGTCCGCCGTCCGAGGGATCACCAGCGTCGCGAGCCTCCCCGCGGCGTAGAACGGGATTCGCAGCAGCTTGGCCGCATTGCCCGCGCCGAAGGAGAAGGACGCCACCCCGCGAGCCTATCGCGGGGTGGCGTCCTTCTTTGTCGCACTACTTGAGGGTGCCCAACGTCACGTCGACCGTGTGCGACGTGCCGCCGCGCAGGTAGGTCACCTTGACGGTGCTGCCGCCCGCGGCCGCACGGATCTGCGCGGTGAGGTCCACCGAGTCGCTCACGGGGACGCCGTCGACGGCCGTGATGACGTCGCCCTGCGCGAGACCCGCCGCGGCGGCCGCGCCACCCGCGGTCACGTCGGCCACGTAGGCACCCGTCGTGGTCGCACCCTGCACGGATGCCGCATCGCGGACGCTGGCGCCGAGCAGCCCGTGGGTGGCCTTGCCGTCCTTCATGATCTCGTCGGCCACCCGCTTGGCGATGTCCGACGGGATCGAGAAGCCGACGCCGATGGAGCCGGACTGACCACCCGAGGACGACCCGCCCGCGGACGCGATGGCCACGTTGATGCCGATGAGCTTCCCGTCGCTGTCGACGAGCGCCCCACCCGAGTTGCCCGGGTTGATGGCCGCGTCGGTCTGGATGACGGCGATCTTGATCGTGTCGGTCGTCTGCTGCTGGCTCTGGCCCTGCCCGAAGTCGAAGTAGAAGGGACCGTTCTGACCGCCCTGGCCGTTCTGCCCTCCCTGGCCGCCGTCGCTTCCGTCGGACCCGGAGTCAGGCGCCGCCGACGATGCGATCTCGATCGAGCGGTTGAGCGCACTCACGATTCCCGTCGTGACGGTGTTCGAGAGACCGAGCGGTGCGCCGATGGCCACCGTCTGGTCGCCGACGTTGATCTTGGTCGAGTCGCCGAACTCGATGGGGGTGAGTCCGGATGCGCCCTTGAGCTTGATCACCGCGAGGTCGTACGTGGGGTCGGTCCCCACCACGGAGGCCGAATAGACGTGCCCATCCGAGGTGGTCACCGACACCGTGGCATCAGCGCTCGCCCCATCCAGGGTCACGACGTGGGTGTTCGTCAGGATGTAGCCGTCGGCGGTGAGGATGACGCCGGAACCGGTCCCGCCGGAGCTGCCGGAGCTGACGTTGATGGTGACGACGCTCGGGACGACCTTCGCCGCGATCGCCGTGGTGGCGTTGACCTTGTCCGTGTTGTTGACCGTCACGACCTGCGGCGCGCTCGCCGGGCTCTCGCCGGCGGTGCTCCACAGCGTGGTGCCTGCCCAGGACCCGCCGAGGCCCGCGGCCCCGCCGACGAGGGCGGCGGCGACGAGCAGGCCGACGATCCGGCCCGCGCTCGACTTCTTCCGCGGCTCATCGGAGGCCGCCGGGGAGGTCGGGGCCGGGACGCCGAAGGCCTGACCCGCGTACGGGGTGCCGCCATAGGGCTGTCCGGCGTGCGCCGGGCCCGCCGGAGGCTTCGGCGCGCCGTACGCGTGCGCCTGAGGCGTTCCCGGGTAGGCGGGATACGCACTCGGAACCGGTGGCGAGACCGGCGTCGTCCCCGCCGACGGGGCGGGCGGGAGGGGCGTCGTGGGCTGGGTCGCGGACGGCGCAGCGGGAGGGATCGGCATGGTCGGCTGGGTTTCCCCCGCGGGCACAGCCGCGGTCGGAACGACGTGGGCGGTCTGCTCGTCACCGGACGGGACGGCGGTCGGCTGGTCCTGCTGCTCTGGGGATGCCTCCGGCGCGCGTGACGCCGAGATGTCTTCGGGACGATCGTCCTGGTTGTCGCTCATTCTGGTGCTCCTTCTGCCAAGCAGTCATCAGCATGTCGCGGCATCCTGTGCGTTTCGTATGCCGGCCGTGGGATGACGCTATGCGAGTAGCGTGTTCCGGATGCAAGACATTCCCGGCGCGTGGCGACGCACGGCCGCGGGCGCGGGACTCCTCGGACGGGACGGACGGCCCGAGCCCACGATCTTCGCCGAGATGAGCGCACTCGCCGCCCGCACCGGGGCGATCAACCTCGGTCAGGGCTTCCCTGACGAGGACGGCCCCGCGGCGGTACTCGACGCCGCGCGCGCCGCGATCTCGCACGGAGTGAATCAGTACCCGCCCGGTCGCGGGACGGCCGACCTCCTCGAGGCGGTGGCGGAGCACCAGACCCGGTTCTACGGGCTCGAGCTCGACCCGGAGCGCGAGATCATCGTGACCGCCGGCGCGACGGAGGCTCTCGCCGCAGCGCTGCTCGCGCTCATCGACGGACCCGACGATGAGGTTGTCGTCTTCGAACCGCACTACGACTCGTACGCGGCGTGCGTGGCGCTCTCGGGGGCGCGACTGGTGACCGTGCCCCTCCGCTGGCCGGAGTTCCAGCCGGATCTCGACGAGCTCGCGGCCGCGGTGACGGACCGTACGCGCATCATCCTGGTCAACGACCCCCACAACCCCACCGGGGCGGTGTTCGACAGCGAGGTGCGGGAGGAGGTCGTCCGGCTCGCACAGCGCCACGACGCGGTCATTGTGACGGACGAGGTGTACGAGCACCTCGTGTTCGGCGCGCCGCACGTCCCGATCGCGACCCTGCCAGGCGCTCGAGAGCGCACCTTGAGCATCTCCTCCGGAGGAAAGACGTTCTCGACGACGGGCTGGAAGGTGGGCTGGATCTCCGGACCCCCCGCACTCGTGGACGCCGTCCTGGCGGTCAAGCAGTTCCTGACATACGTGAACGGGGCGCCCTTCCAGCCGGCCATCGCCACGGGGCTGAGACTTCCCGACGAATACTTCGGGGAGATCGCCACGACTCTTCGGGGAAAGCGGGATCTACTCGGGCAGGGGCTGCGCGACGCCGGGTTCGAGGTGTCGGTCCCGGCGGGCTCGTACTTCACGGTCGCCGACGCCGCCCCCGTGGGGGCCTCCGCGGCGGACGAGTTCTGCCGAACCCTTCCCGATCGGGCCGGGGTCGTCGCGATTCCGCTCACCGCCTTCGTGACCTCGGGGCGGCGCGAGGAGTATGCGACGCTGGTGCGATTCGCCGCGTGCAAGCGCGTCGGCGTGATCGAGGAAGCGGTCGCGCGCCTCGCCGCGCTCGCGTGACGCCACCGCGGGCCGATCAGGCCAGCGGCTCCACGCGGAACCGCCGCAGACGGAGGGCGGGGTTCACCTGGCGGACCCGATCGAGCGTCTCACGCTCGAGATAGGCGATCGCGACGTCCGTGGCGGTCCCGACCGTTGCCATCTCGACTCCCTGGGGGTCGACGATCATCGAGTGCCCTACTCCGAGGGGCGGTGGGTGATCGGCTCCGGCCACGTAGAAGGTGTTCTCGATGGCGCGCGCCAGCAACAGCGTGCGCCAGTGGTGCTCCTTGAGAGGGCCACGCACCCATTCCGCGGCGACCAGCACCACATCGACCCCGGCATCCGCGAGGACGCGCGTGACCTCCGGGAACCGCAGGTCGTAGCACGTCATCAGGCCGAAGCGCAGTCCGTCGAACTCGAAAACCTCCGGCGGGGCGATCTCCCCCGGTTCGACCCAGTCCGATTCGCGCACGCCGAAGGCATCGTAGAGATGGAGCTTGCGGTAGCGAGCGAGCACCCCGGTGCGGTCGACAGCGACCACGGTGTTGCGCACCCGTCGCTCATCCCGGCCGCGCTCGAGAAGTCCGGCGACGACGTGGACATCGTGCCGGTCGGCGATCGCGACCAGGCCGGTCACGAACGGTCCGTCGATCTCCTCGGCGTTCTGCGCGAGGGGCTCGTCGAACGGATCGACGAAGTAGCTCGAGTATTCGGGAAGGAGCACCACGCGTGCCCCGCGGGTCGCGGCCTTCTCGACGAGCTGCTCGATCGAATCGAGGTTCGCGGGCACCCCCGCCGTCGGCGCGAACTGGGCCACCGCCACCGCCACCGCGCCGGTCATCGCGCGGCACCCCCTGTTCGGGCGCTCCGGCGCATCATCAGCGGGACGACAACCCACAGGACCAGGATGAGCGTCGCCAGCACCGCCGCGACGGTCAGCGAAGCCCCCGCGTCCACGACGACGTCGAAGACGAATGCGACCACGCACAGCAGAAGCAGCGAAACCGTCGCGAGCGCCGTGATGAGAGCGGCGTGCCCGTAGGCCACGATCTCCGGCTTGGCGCGTTGCCGGAACAGCACTCGGTGCAATGCGACGGGCGCGAGGGCGACGATCGTGCTCAAGGCGGAGAGGACGACGAGGACGAGGTAGAAGGCGCGCTGTGCGTCGTCGAGATCGCGGAAGGCCGGCTGGAACGCGAGAGCGAGCAGGAAGCCTGTCAGGATCTGCGTGCCGGTCTGCAGCACACGCAACTCCTGGAGCACCTCGTTCCAGTTCCGGTCGGCGCGTTCCGCGGACGTCTCGTCGCGGCCGTCCGGAGCGACGTCGCCGGGACGGGAGTCGGGAACATCGCGCATGCTCTCATCCTCGCGGCGCCCGACATCCGCGGCAACCCAGAGACGTCCTGATCCAGGCGAACGGGCCCCGGGCGAGGAAATGAAGAAGGCGCCCCATCGGGACGCCTTCTTCATTCTTGTTGCGGGGACAGGATTTGAACCTGCGACCTCTGGGTTATGAGCCCAGCGAGCTACCGAGCTGCTCCACCCCGCGGCACAAGAATCAAGCCTAGCACGGCTTTCGCGGAGTGGAGACCACGCGGCCGATCACTGGTCTCCGGACAACTGGAGCAGCTTGTTGATCGCGTCCGTCAGACGCGCATCCGCCGCGCCGTAGGCCGTCCAATCGCCCTTCTGGAGTGCCGCCTGGCGATCGGTCATCGCTTGCTTCGCCTCCTGCAGCGCCGCCTGGTAGGCCGTGTTCGTGCCGGGGTTCACCGTGCCGCCGCCCGTCGAGCCCGAGCCCGACGGCGAGGGGTTCGGGGTGGGTGTCACCGTGGCATCCCCCGTGCTGGCGCCGGAGTCGCCGCCGAACAAGGTGTCCAACGCCTCGCTCAGTGTGTCCTCGAAAGCTACCTGGTTGCCGAACGACACGAGCACCTTCTGCAGGGTCGGGAGCTTGGTCGCGCCGGAGGATTGCACGAACACCGGTTGGACGTAGAGCAGCCCCCCGCCCACGGGGAGCGTCAGCAGGTTGCCGTTGAGGACCTGCGACTGTCCCTGCTTCAGGATGTTGATGAACGAGGACACGCTCGGCTGCGCATCGAAGCTGTTCTGCACCTGGCCGGGGCCGGGAACCGGCGTGTCCGCATTGATCTCCAGCATCCGGAGCTTGCCGTAGTCGGCGCTCTTCTGTCCCTGCGATGATCCGGCGTTCGAGTCGACGGCGAGGTACCCCATCAGCACGTTGCGCGAGTCGGTGCCGTTCGACACCGGGATGAAGCTCGTGAACATCGAATACTGGGGCGCATCCTGCCCCGGCATCTGCATGGTCAGGTAGTACGGAGGCTGGAGCTTGTCCGGATCCTGCGGGTCGTCGGGCGTGATCCACTTGTTGTCGCTCTGGTAGAACGACTGCGCGTCATCGACGTGGTAGGTGCCGAGCACCGAACGCTGCACCTTGAAGAGGTCTGTCGGGTACCGCACGTGGCTCATCAGGTCGCCGCTCATCTGCGACAGCGGCTTGACCGTCGACGGGTAGACGTTCTGCCATGCCTCGAGGACGGGGTCGCTCGCATCCCATGCGTAGAGCGTCACCTTGCCGTCGTACGCGTCGACCGTGGCCTTGACCGAGTTGCGGATGTAGTTGATGTTGTCCAGCGCGTAGCGCGGCGCCGGGTTCGACGAGTCGGCGATCGACTGCGACAGGCTCGTCGTGTACGAGTACGGATAGTTCGGGCTCGTCGTGTAGCCGTCGACGATCCACACGATGCGACCGTCCACGACGCTCGGGTACGGGTCGCTGTCCAACGTCAGGTACGGCGCGGCCTTCTCGACCCGCGTGATGGGGTTGCGATCGTAGAGGATCTGGGAGTTGGCGTTCACGCTGTCGGAGAAGAGGATCTGCTCGGACTGGAACTTGAGCGAATAGATGAGGCGATTGAACGGGTTGCCGATGTTCGGGCCGCCGTTCCCCGAAAAGGTCGTCTTGGTCTCGCTCGCCCCCTCGCTGCCGGACGGGTAGTCCAGCTCGACCGGGCTCGCGCCCTTCGGGGCACCCACGATCGAGTACGTGGGCGACTTCTCGCCGAAGTAGATCCGCGGCTCGAAGTCCTGCGATGAGAGGAACCCGGTGGACGGGATCCCCCGCTCGAGGAACACGGGCTTGCCGTCGTCGGTGCGTGCGTTGCCCTTGGCGACCACGATGCCGTAGCCGTGCGTGTACACCAGCGTCGAGTTCTGCCACGTCGCGGCGTTGCCCAGGGCGTTCAGGTTGAGCTCGCGGACGGAGACCACGGTGTCCTGCGACTTGCCGTCGATCTGGTAGCGATCGACGTCCAGCGGGTTCTGGAACTGGTAGTACGAGCGGAACTGCTCGAGCTGCTGCACCGTCGGACTGATGATCGCCGGGTCCATGATGCGGATCTGGGCGGTCGTGTCCGCGTCGGAACGCAGCTGTCCGGCGGCCGCCGTGGTCGATGCCTTGAAGTCGGAGCTGTCCATTCCGTCGATGCCGTACGCCGCCTTGGTCGCGTCGATGTTGCGCTGGTAGTAGGTCTTCTCCAGACTCAGCTGGTTGGGCTTGACCTGCACGACGTTGACCACCCACGGGTAGGCGACACCCACGACGATCGCGGACACGACCAGCAGCGCGGTCGCGATCAAGGGGTAGCGCCACCGGCCGATGGCCGCCGTCACGAAGAAGAGGATCGCGACGATGACGGCGATGATCGCGAGGATCATCTGCCCGGGGATGACGGCGTTCACCTCGGTGTAGCCGGGGCCGGTGATCCGGTCGCTCTGGCTGACCATCGTCTTGTAGCGGTCGAGCCACAGGCTCCCAGCCTGCAGCAGGAGGTACACGCCGGCGAGCACGGCGAACTGGATGCGCGCGGCCTTCGAGATCCGCAGTTCGCGCTGTCCGATCCGGACGGATCCGTACAGATAGCTGACGACGGCGCTCACCAGGAGGCACACCAGGATGACGGCCGACGCGAACCCCAGCAGCGCGCTGTAGAAGGGCATCGCGAACATGTAGAAGCCGGTATCGAGGTGGAACTGTGGGTCGGTGACGCTCGTCTTCACGCCGTTCAGCCACAGCGCCGTCGTCTCCCACTGCGCCGAGGCGGCGAATCCGGCGAAGAAGCCGAAGAAGATGGGGATCCCCCACATCGCCAGGCGCCTGAGCGGCTCGACGACCTCCTGATAGCGGTCGAGCTGGGAGCTCAGGCGGGCATAGACGGGGCGCAGGCGATAGGCGAGCTGGATGGCGAGCCACACCGGCACGGCCATGCCGAGGAATCCGATGACGAACATCACGATCCTCGCCGTCCACTGCGTCACCAGCACGGACGCGTACCCCAGCTGGCCATACCAGAGCCAGTCGGCGTAGAGGTTCGCGAAGACGAAGAACGCGACCACCAGCGCGGCGATCACGACCAGCGAGATCGCGACGATACGGCGGGAACGGTGGGGCGTGGCCGGTTTCGGCGCTGAGGTCGTGGTCACCCTCTCATCCTAAGAGGGCGGTTCTGGGCGGACGCCGAACAAGCACTATGCGAATTCGCGGCTCGCGAACACGATCATTTCGCCGTGCAGGTCGGCAGGGCGTCGAGATCGCCGCCCGAACGGAGCGCATCGAGGACCGCGAGCGAGTCGTCGACCTTCTTCACCGCGAACACGCGGAGACCCGAGGGGACGTGCCCCACGACCTCGTCGCAGTTCGAATCCGGCGCGAGGAAGTAGGAGGCGCCCGCCTCCTTCGCTCCATAGAGCTTCTGCCGGATGCCGCCGATCGGGCCGACGGTGCCGTCGGCCGTGATCGTGCCCGTCCCCGCGATGCTCTTCCCGCCGTTGAGCTGACCGGGCGTGAGGGTGTCCATGATCCCGAGCGCGAACATCATCCCCGCCGACGGGCCGCCCACATTGTTGAGCTGGATGGTGACGTCGATCGGGAAGTCGTAGTCGGTGATGAGGCTGACACCGAGCAGCCACGTGGTCGTGCCCTGGGTCGTGAGCTTCTTCGGTGTCACCGAGACGTCCTGGCGGGCACCGTCCCGTTCGATCGTCAGCGTCACCGCCGATCCGTCCGCATCGTTGACGATGCGGCGCAGCGTGTCGACGTCCGTGATCGCCGTGCCGTTCGCGGCCACGATGACGTCGTCCTTGCGCAGCTTCCCCTGTGCGGCCGAGTCGTCCGTGAGCGAGTACACCGAGAGCTTCGGGTGGACGTCGTAGCCGAGATGCGTGAGGGCGGCTGCCGTGGCCTCCTTCTGGGAGTCGACCATCATCGCCGCGCTCTCCTCGTTGCGCTCCTGGGTGGTCTGGCCGGTCGGGAAGACCGAGTCGATGGGCAGCACCGCCCTCGACGGATCGAACCATGCGAGCGCGAGTTCGAACCAGTTCGGCGTGCGCTCACGACTGCCGACGACCTGAACCGTGAGCATGTCGAGCGTGCCCTTCGTCGGATAGGTCTTCGCCCCCTTCACGGAGATGAGCGGCACCTCCTTGCCGTCGGCGGACGGGGCGGTGCCCAGGGTGTTGAACACCGGACCGGGCTGCTGGATGACGTACGCCGTGGGGAGGAAGGTGAGGACGAGCAACGCGACGAGCGCCACGGTGAGCGCCCACAGTCCGAAGGACGTCCCGCGGGGCATCCGTCGACGAGGCGCCGGCGCGATCGTCAGGTTCTCGTCGAACAGCGCCACTGCCGATCCTCCGTGTCCGTCGTTCGCGACCGGCGTACAGAGACGGCCCATCGGTCGGGGATCGCTGCGATCCGTGCGACTAGCGTAGAACCACACGTCCTACCCGGGCTGAAAGGCGGCTGAAGTGGCAGACGACGACGGGCGCAGTCCCGAGGACGACTTCCAGGAGCTCCTGCGACAGCTCTTCGGCGCCGAAGGCGGCCGCCTCGACCCGGAGCAGCTCTCCCAGCTGTCGGGGCTCGGCATCGACCCGGCGATGATGCAGACCGTGATGCGCCACCTGCAGGACGCCTTCAAGGACGGCCAGGACGGCGGCATCTCGTGGGAGATGGCCGAACGACAGGCCCTCCACATCGCCAACCAGAGCGATCTGGGGGTCACGAGCGGACAGCGCGGCGACGTCGACCAGGCCTTCTCGCTGGCGACCCTGTGGCTGAGCGAGGCCACCGCCATCTCCGACCTCGCGAGCCCCCCGCGGGCGATCACGCGCGGCGACTGGGTGAGCGCCACGCTGCCGGTCTGGCAGGAGCTCGCCGAACCCGTGGCCACGAGCATCGCGGACGCGCTGACCACGGCCCTCGGCGAGCAGGCGCCCGATGACATGCAGGAGCTCGTCCAGGGCGCAGGCCGCATCATGCGCACTGTCGGCGGCTCGCTGTTCGCCTCCCAGCTCGGCCAGGTCGTCGGTCAGCTCTCCACGACGGTGGTGAGCGGTGGCGATGTCGGCATCCCCCTCATGCCCGCCGGCGACGCGGTGATCCTGCCGCAGAACTTCGCCGACTTCGGCCGTGATCTCGAAATCGCGGAGGATCAGCTCGCACTCTACGTCGCCACCCGCGAACTCGCGCATGCCCGGCTGTTCCGGCACGCGAAGTGGCTGCGGCTGCACGTCATCGCGCAGATCACGGACTTCGCGCGGGGCGTCCGCGTCGACACCGAGGCACTCGAGGAGCTGGCGTCGCGCTTCGACCCGTCGCAGCCGGAGGAGCTGCGCGCCGCTCTCGAGAGCGGAGCCCTCCTCCCCGCCCGCACACCTGCACAGACGGCCGCGCTCACGCGGCTGGAGAATCTGCTCGCGACGATCGAGGGATGGGTCGACGTCGTGACGGAGGACGCCACGTCGCGCCTGCCCTCCGCACCGCGCGTGGCCGAAGCTGTGCGTCGCCGACGCGCAGTGGGCGGTCCGGCCGAGAAGGCACTCGCGTCTCTCGTCGGCCTCGAACTGCGTCCTCGCCGGATGCGGGAGGCGGCGGCCATGTGGCGCGCGGTCACCGACGCCGTCGGGATGGCCGCTCGCGACGCCCTGTGGGACTACCCCGACCTCATGCCCACGTCCGACGACATCGACGATCCTGCAGGGCTCATCGCACGCCTCGAGGCCCGGTCCCGCGGCGAAGAGCCGCCGCGGGATGCGATGGACGAGGCCATCGAAGCGCTTCTGCGCGACGTGGGCGAGCGCCCGGAGGGCGGCGAGGCGCCCGGACCGGACGATCCGCGGCCGGTCTGACGACCCCCCTCCCCAACCTGGGGACCCGGCGCCGCCGCGGCCGCTCCCTGTGGATAGTGCGCAGGCGCACCCGCGCGGCGCGCACAATCGGTGGATGCTCCGCCTCGATCCCGCGTACCCCCCGGTGTGGCGCACACCGACCACGCTCCAGTTCGGTGTCGACGCCGTGGCGCTGCTCGAAGACCCCGAACCCTGGGAGGAGCGCGTCGTGCACGAACTGTCCCGGGGGCTGCTCGAGGGCGCCGTGCACCCCCTCGCGGCGGAGGCGGGCGCGACGGCGGCGGACATCCGTCGGCTCTTGGAACGGCTGGCTCCCGCACTGCGGGCGACCGAGGCAGCGAGCGCACGAGCCGTCCTCATCCATCGGCCCGCGACCATCGACGAGGAGGACGCTCGCGCCGTGCGCGACGCCGTCATGGCAGACGGCGCGCGCGTGCGGCTCATGGAGGGGGACGACCTGAGGCCCCTCGAGGGCGAGACGGTCATCCTGCTCGCCGCCCATGTCGTGGATCCACGGCTCGCCGCGGCCCTGCTCCGCGACGACGTCCCCCACCTGCCCCTGGTCTTCACCGGGCGACGTGCGACGATCGGCCCGCTGGTGCGTCCCGGCGAAACGGCCTGTCTGATGTGCGTGGAGGCCCGGCGGCGGGATCTCGATCCGGCGTGGCCGGCGATCGCGTCCCAGCTGCTCGCCCTCCGTGCGCGTTCCGTCGGGCGCGCGCTCGCCCTCGAGGCGGGACTCCTCGCGGGGCGTCTGCTCAGCGAGTCCGACGAGGCGGGGCGTTCCGCTCACTCTGTGACGGTCCGCGCCGACTCGTCGCAGCGCTCGTGGCAGGTGCATCCGCCGCATGAAGAGTGCCGCTGCCGATCTCTCGGAGGAACCGTGACGGTGATCGCTCCCGATATCCGCTCCCGCCTCGTGACCAGGACGCGGACAGTGTCCGCTCGGAGCGCGTGATGCCGACGTATGTCAGACGGCGCTCCTCGTCGACGCTCTCGAAGGTCGTCGCATATCCGATCGGCAGCTGCCCCTCGGCCAGCCCCACGAGGTGCACGTGCGGCCATTCCAGGCCCTTCGCGGCGTGCAGTGTCGAGAGGGTGACCGTGCGGAGCGCGGGCTCGTGATGGTCCTTCGCTCGTGCGATCAGGTCGTCGGTGAACGACCGGAGGGTGGTTCCCGTGGGTGCCTCCTCGGCGAGCCGCAGGAGGGCCATGCGGGCCTCCCAGGCGTCCCGGAGCGCGCCGCCGGCGGGAGGGGCCGCCTCCGTGAGACCGAGCGAACGCAACACGTCGCGCACAGCGTCGACGAATCCGGTCTCGAGCGGGGCGACGGAGGCTCCGCGCAGCGCCAGAACGGCCTGCCGAACCTCGGGGACGTCGAAGAACCGCCGCCCGCCGAGCACGGTCGCCGGGAGCTGGAGGTCGGCAAGAGCGCGCAGGAGTTCCGCGGACTGGGCATGCGCCCGGTACAGCACGGCGATGTCCCCGGGGTCGACGCCGGAGCGCACCTGATCGGCGATGCGATGTGCCACGCCCCGCGCCTCGGCGGCATCGTCCTCGTATTCCGTCACGGTCGGCACCGGCCCGCCCGGGGTCCCCGCTGCGGCCGAGAGCTCGAGCGCGCCGGGCCGCCCGCGCATGAGCGCGTTCGCGACGGCGAGCACCTCGGGAGCCGAGCGGTAGTTGGTCTCGAGCCGGATCACGCGGGCATCGGGATGCCGGCGAGCGAAGTCGAGCAGGAAGGACGCGTCCGCACCCGCGAACGAGTACACGGTCTGACTCGCGTCGCCCACCACGCACAGGTCGCGGCGATCCCCGAGCCACAGCTCGAGCAGGCGGTGCTGCAAGGGCGACACGTCCTGGAATTCGTCGACGGTGAAATGACGGTACTGCTCGCGCACGGCTCGCGCGACCCGCGGCTCGGCCTCCAGCATGCCCGCACACGCGAGGAGGACGTCCTCGAAGTCGAGCCGGCGCCGCTCGTCCTTCACCTTCTCGTACGCGAGCTGCAGATCCACGACCCGCTCGACGGTGAGGCGACCGACGCCGTCGGGCCGAGCCGCCGCGTACGCGTCGATCGACCGCATCGTGACCTTGCGCCACTCGATCTCCGCGGCCACGTCCCGCAGCGTCGCCGTGTCGAGGTCGAGTCGCATCCCCTCGGCCGCGTGGGCGAGGAGTCGGACCTTGTTGTCGATGAGCGACGGTGCGGCGTCCTTCGCGACAGTCGGCCAGAAGAAGTTGAGCTGCGCGAGCGCGGCCGCGTGAAACGTCCGGGCGGCCACTCCCTCGACTCCAAGGCTGCGCAGGCGGCCGCGCATCTCTCCGGCCGCCTTCGTCGTGAAGGTGACCGCCATCACCCGTCCCGGCGAATAGGCCCCGGTGTCGACGCCATGCGCGATGCGGTGGGTGATCACCCTCGTCTTGCCGGTCCCGGCCCCCGCGAGCACGCAGACCGGCCCACGCAGCGCTGCGACCGCCTCCCGCTGCCGGTCGTCGAGGCCGGCGAGTGCCAGCTCGCTCACGCCACCCCCGCGCACCAGTCGACGATCAGTCGGTGCGCGATCGAGGCCCGGCCCGGTAGCAGGAGGCCGTCTTCGCTGCTGCCGTCCCACGTGTCACCACGATCGAGCGCCGACCGGATCTCGTCACGGGTGAACCATCGAACGGCGGCGATCTCCTCGCCGTCCGGGCGCGCTTCTCCATCGACGACAGCAACGGCACGGAAGCCCAGCATCAGGGACCGGGGATAGGGCCACGCCTGAGAGGAGCGGTATTCGATATCCGTGACGCGCACGCCCGCCTCCTCCCCGACTTCGCGGGTGACGGCGGTCTCGAGCGACTCGCCCGCCTCGACGAATCCTGCGAAGCACGAGAAGCGGTTGGCTCCCCAGAGCGCGTTCGAGCCGAGAAGGATGCGGTCGGGGTCACTTCCGCTCGTCACGGCGACGATGATCGCCGGATCGGTGCGGGGGAAATGCTCGCGGCCGCATGACGAGCAGAGGCGGGACCAGCCCGCCGTGCGCAGCTCCGTCCTGGCTCCGCAGGCGGGGCAGAACGCGGCATCGCGCAGCCAGCGACCGAGGCTGAGCGCCTCCACGAACGCGTCGGCGTCCGCTGCGGGGAGGTCGCCCCCCGTCGCGCGGAGCGACCCCCACTCCCCGATGGCGGACGGAGCCTCTGCGCCGTCGGGCAGCACCGCGGTGAGCAGCGGCGCGCCGGCGGCGTCACGACCGAGGAACGCCCACTCCGCCTCCCCGGGGACCTCGGATGTCGACAGGTATCGCAGACCGGACCCCGAGACGGGCGCAGCGTCGCCGTGGATCAGAAGCACCCTCGCGGCGACGTCGTGACGCAGCCGGTCGAGGAGACCGGGTCTCGACCGCTCGTCCGCAGAACGATCGATTCCGCCCCTTGCAAGGGCGGGGATGGGACCTTCCCCGTGCGCGGCCATCGATACCTCCGTCCAGGGCGTGGCGCCGTCGCGCCTGGTCGCGGCCGACCTACCCTGGGGGCATGGCACGCTCACCGTTCACTCTAGCGGCGTCGGTGACGTCGGCTCTCCCGCGCACGAACGTCGTGGGCGTCGCCGCCCTGACCGAGCGCGCCGCGGGAAGGTTCGACTCCGCGGTCGCCGACCTCGACGACGGACGTCGCGTGGTGGTCCGCGTCCCGAGCGACGCGGACGCCGCGGCTGAACTCGCCGACGAGATGCGCGCCCTGCGCGCATTGACGCCGGGCGTACGTGCGCTGCTTCCCTTCCGCGCACCCGAGCTGTTCGGCGAGACGACCCTCGACGGCATGCGCGGAGCCGTCCTCGAGTTCATCGAGGGCTACCGCGTCGAGGCCGCCCACCTCCCCGCGGGCAGAGGAGCGGCGACCGGATTGGGGACGGCGATCGCCGCCGTGCACACACTCCCGGTCTCGGTGATCCGCGCCGCGGGACTTCCCGCCATGACGCCCGAGCAGGTCCGCGATGACGTGTCGCGACTGCTGGACCGTGTCGCGGCCGTCCACCGCATCCCGGTGTCATTGCTGTCCCGGTGGAGCCGGGCCCTGGCCGTGGATCGCCTGTGGCGTTTCGAGTCGACGGTCGTGCTCGGCGGGATCGCGCCGGAGGCCTTCCTGTTCACCGACATCGCCGAGGTCCCCCGCGTCGTCGGCCTGCTCGACTGGCACGGACTCTCCGTCGGCGACCCCGCCATCGATCTGCGGTGGATCGCATCGGCGCCCGATGCCGCCGACGACGTGATCGCCGCCTACGCGTCCGAAGGCGTCCGGGCCCCGGACGCAGAGCTTCGCACCCGTGCGCGTCTCTATGCCGAGCTGGAGTTCGCGAAGTGGCTGGTCCACGGCGACGACAACGGCCGCCAGGACATCACGGACGACGCCCTCTCCCTGTTGCGCGCTCTGGCTGACGGCGTCGTCGACGACGACCTCGTCGTGGACCCGAGCGTCGACATCGACGACGCGCTCGCCCTCCTCGATCGCGACCCCCGTACTGCGTCCGGCTCGATCGACACCTCGATGCAGACGGATGCCTACGGCCCCGACGACGTATCTCTCTTCACGGACGATCCGGACGAGCCCGGGTCCGTCGCGCCGGAGCGGGAGGGCGACGGCGAGGAGACCGCCCCGATCGAGATGTCGGAGTGGGTCGGCGCGCACGACCCCGCCGACGGAACGGCGTCCGCGGACCGGACCGAGGCGAAGCGCGCGTCGGATGCCGCGCTTCGACGCTGGGCGGCCTCCGAATAGCAGCCACGCCGCGCCGCGCGGACCTCAGCCTCTGAGCACGAGGTCGTGCGCCACGTAGTAGAGCGCGACGTCGATCTCGTCGAGGGGCACGCCGTGCTTCTGGTGGTAGGCCTTGCGATAGAGCTCGAGCTGCAGCATCCGCGCCTCGCGATCCGCGTCGTTCCGGGGAGGTGCGCCCGTCTTCCAGTCCACGATCTGGATCCGGCCGCCGAGGTCGTCGCGGCGGTACACCGCGTCGAGCTTGCAGATCACGACGTGCGGGAGCCCGTCGAGATCGTCATGGCGGAAGTCGATCTCCGTCTCGACCGCGATGGGACGAAGCGCACTCCATTCGGACAGCTCGAACGCAGCCTTCAACGCGGCCAGTGCCTCCTCGTCGGCCGCGGAGGTCTCGGTCGCCACGTCCTCATCGCTCTCCCAGAGAGCGTCGTCGAGCGAGCCCCCAGAACCCACCAGTCCGGATCGACGCTCCACCCAGGCGTGGAACAGCGTGCCGATGCGCGTCTGGCGATAGGGCCGCTCCGGGAGCGGTCGCTCGATGGCGGCCACCGTCCCCGCGTAGTCCGAGACGAAGTCCTTGTATCGCGACGCCGGTATGCGCACGGGCGCCACGGCCGAGGACGGACGCAGGCGGGCTACGCGCTCGGCGAGGAGCAGCTCCAGATCGGCGTCCGGCCGGGCCCGCTCCTCTTCGAGCGCCGCGCGGACGGCCTCGGCCGCCTCCGTCACAGGGCCGCGGCGGACACCCAGCGGATCGAGCGGCCAGTGGAGCAGCCGGCGCTCGCCGAGATACGGATTCTCCGCCGGCTCGTCAGGCGGCAGATCCATCCCGAGGGCGTCGGCGACCTCGACGAGGAACGGGCTGCGACGCCGCGGCCGCTTCGTGCCGGACCACGGTGCCGACGTCAGCAGGAGACGATCGCGTGCCCGCGTGATGGCGACGTACGCCAGCCGCCGGTCCTCCTCGAGCTGGCGAGCCCGCCCGGCCGCGACGAAGTCGTCGAACGCCGCCTTGAGCTCCTGCTGCGTGCCGGCGCTTCGCCACGCGAACCCCGGCAGCCACGCTGCATCTCCGCGGAACGAGTACGGCAGCACGCCGAACCCCAGCCAGCCCTTCGTGCCCTTGGGGGTGGTGGGGAGTTCGCCGTCGACGAGACGGACGACGGCGACGGCATCCCACTCCAGACCCTTCGACCCGTGGATCGTGAGCAGCTGCACCACATCGTCTTCCGGAGGCTCGGTGCGGGGCGCGAACTCGTCGAGCTGCTCGGCATGGTCGAGCCACGCGAGCAGGCTCGAGAGCGAGCCGCTGTCGTCCGCCGCCAGGAACGCGTGCACCTCGTCGACGAACGCGCGGAGCTGGGCGGACGCGATCCGGGCCGGCCCCCGCGTCTCGTTCGCGGCCAACTCGATGTCCAGACGCAGTTCCCATTCGATGAGCCGGACCAGCTCCGCGATCGGCAGACCCGCCGCCTGGCGGAGTCCCGAGAACACCCCGGCTGCTTCTCGCAGCCTGTCCTTCGCCGGAGCGGTGAACCCCGAGAGCCATCCGTGATCGTCGGGGTGGCGGAGGACGAAGTCGAGCGCGTCGATCAACGATCCCTGTTCGTCACCCGAGGAGGACCGGATTCGCGCGGCCACCGCTTCGTCGAGCGGCTGCAGGGCGGAGTCGTGGCGCGTGATGCGACGGGAGAGCTCCGCCAGCGCACGGAGGTCGGCCAGGCCGATGGCCCAGCGCGGCCCCGAGAGGAGGCGGATGAGCGCAGAGCCGGCCCGGGGATCGGAGATGACCCGCAGCGCCGACACGACATCGACCACCTCCGGCGTCGACAGGAGTCCGCCCAGGCCGAGGATCCGATGCGGGATGCCGCGCGCGCCCAGCGCTTCCCCGAATCGCACCATGTGCTTCTTGTTGCGGAACAGCACGGCGCCCGTCGTCGTCCGCCCCGCACGCGCCCGCTCCGCTCGCACCCCCGCGAACCAGCGCGCCACGCGATCCGCCTCCGCGTCCAGGTCCGGTTCGACTGCCAGCTCGACGGCGCCGGACGGGGCGTCCGGTCGTGGCCGCAGCTCCCCGACCGGGATCGGCGCGGATACGGCGAGCGGAGCGAGCACCGCATTCGCCGCCTCCAGGACGCTCTCGGCGTTCCGCCAGCTCGTCAGAAGGGAGTACTGCCCGCACTCGCCCGCATCCGCGAACGCACGGGCGAACCCGCCCAGGTTGCCCGCGCTCGCGCCGCGCCAGCCGTAGATCGCCTGGTGCGGGTCGCCGACCGCCATCACGCCCGTGTCACGGAAGAGCTCCGCGAGCAGGTCGCTCTGCACGACGGACGTGTCCTGGTATTCGTCGAGGAGCACGACCCGGTACCTGTCCCGCAACTCAGCTGCAACGCTCGGATGCCCGCGCACGACGTCGAGCGCCCCCGCGACCTGGTCGGAGAAGTCCAGCACACCCAGCCGCCGCTTCTGGGCGTCGTACTCTCGTGCGAGCTCGACGAGGAGCGAGAGTGCCTCGACCTTGTCCGCGGCCTCCGCGATGTCTGCGTACACCGTCGTCCGCGCCGAGGTCGAGGGCAGTTCACGCACCGCCCCGAAGGCTGCCGGAAACGCGGCGAGTGCGTCGAGGTCGACCTGGTTGTCCACGCCGTCGCGCGCAATCCTCAGCGCGGCGTCGATGATCGAGCGCACCGCCTCGGGTCGCTCCTCGAGACGGGGATCGTCCGACGCGAAGACGACGCGACGCATCAGGAGCCAGGCGGCGGACTCGGACAGCAGGGCGGCTTCGGCGTCACGTCCGACGCGGACCGCGTGCTCGCGGACCACCGCGTCGGCGAAGCTGTTGTAGGTCGCCACGACCGGGCGCTGCAGGAGTGCGTCTCCCGCGTCGGGTCGAGGCACCGCGCCGACGCGCGCGGCGAGGGCGTCCAGCGCCGCATGGCGCATCCGCTCCGCCGCCGCTCCCCCCTCGCTCTCCAGCTCGGCGAAGATGTGGAGGGCGCCCTCCCTGTGGAGGCGCGGGAGGGCGTCGAGGAGGCCTCGCCGCTCGAACTCGGCGAGACGACCGAGGCGGCGATTGATGCGCTCGGCGAGCTCCCCCGCCGCCTTGCGGGTGAAGGTGAGCCCGAGGACCTCGTCCCTGTCCACGATCCCGTTTGCGACGAGCCAGACGACACGTCCCGCCATCGTCTCGGTCTTGCCGCTGCCGGCTCCTGCCACCACCAGGGCAGGCGACAGCGGAGCCGAGATGACGGCGGACTGCTCGGCGGTCGGGGGGAATTGGCCGAGCGCGGCGGCGACCGTCTCCGGGCTGAGCAGGATGCGCCCCGTCGCTGTCGTCGCGCTCATGACGCGCTCACCGCGCCGATCGTGTGGATGCGGCAGAGCCCGTAGGAGTGCTCGTCGCGACAGTGCTCCTCGAAGGGGGCCGCGAAGCGGACTCCGCGCATGACGCCGACGGCGCTGCGCACCCGTTCGAGGAACGCCTGCCGGTCAGCGTCGTCGAGGGGCGGCTGATGCGGTGTGACGTAGTCCTTGGTGGCGGCCGTGGGACGAAGCACCAGCAGCTTCGCTCCCCCGCCCGGCAGTCCGACGGCTCCCGGGATCGCACCCGCCTCGAACGCCAGCTGATACGCGGCCAGCTGCGGGTTCTCCGCGACCGCGGTGTCGGTCTGCGGCTCCCGCTTGCCGGTCTTCAGGTCGACGATCACGACGGCGCCGTCCGGGGTGAGCTCCACGCGGTCGATGTAGCCGCTCAGGATCGCGCCGTGCTCGAACGCCTCGACGTCGTCCAGCGGGATCGCCACCTCGAAGTGCGGTTCCGCGTCGATCAGTCGCCCGCCGGCGTCCTCGAATCGACGCAGGTAGAGATGCAGCCGTCGCACGAGCTCCCTGGCGCGGGTCTTCTCCGCGCGGTCGCGCCACGGCGCCTCGAAATCGAGCTCGCCCCACCGCGCCTCCACCTCGGCCCACAGCTGCTCCTCGTCGCGGCCGTGGGAATGCTCGAGCGCCGCGTGGATGATGGTGCCCAGTCCGGCCGTCGCGCCGCCCGGATCGCCGCCGAGATCGCCGATGACCCAGTTGAGTTCGCACTCCTCGAGGGTGTGCAGTCGCGACGGCGACACGCGCACGTCCTCGCTGGAGAGGTCGCGGAGCGGGGCCGTGGTGCTGACGGGCGCCACGCCGTACCATCCGGACGGGTCGGCGCCGGGCACCCCGGCATCGGCGAGCACGGCGAGCTGCTGCGCGGCCCGGCGGCGGTCGGCCGGGGTCGCCCGCCGTGGTCCGGAATGCTCCGTGAGGGTCCGCCGGTGGCCGGCGACCAGTCCCCGCAGCGACAACGGGAGCTCCGCCGCCCGCGCGATCGGCTCGGGTGGAGGAAGCATCTCGAACAGGACGCTGGGACCGGCGTCGTCGTCGTCCACCGCCGTCACGATCACCCGCTGCGTCGCGCGCGAGAGGGCGCGCACGAACAGGCGGAGCTCATCGTGCAGGGCCGAACGTCGCCGGTCGATCGTCCCCGTGCTCGCGGCGTCGTCGGGTCTGATGGCCAGGTCGGCCAGCCGCCACGTCTCGAAAAGGCTGCCGCGCAGGCGCGTGTTCGGCCACACGCCGTCCTGCACGCCGGCGACGACCACGGTGTCGTACTCCACCCCGAGCGCGCCGGCCGGCGTCAGGACGGCGACCGACTCCGCAGGAGCAGGAGCGTTCAGACGATCCTCCGCGACGTCGCTGTCGAGGATGCCGCGGACGAACCGCATCGGATCGTCGCCCGGCTGGCGCTCGACGAACCGCTTCGCCGCCTGGAACAGCGCGACCACCACGTCGAGATCCCGGCCGGCCTGCTCGGCGAGCGGCCCGGTGCCGCGTGCCGCGATCCCCCAGGCCCGCCCGAGCCCGGATGCCTCCCATACCGTCCACAGCAGCTCGTGGGCGGTGTCGCCACGCGCGATCGCCTCTCCGACGCCGGCGAGCGTCCGCGCCAGCCGGGCGGCCCGGCGGGCCTCACGCGTGTCCACCAGATCGAACTCCACCGGGTGCGCCATCGCGGCGACGAGCAGTTCGCGCGCGGAGCGTTCGCCCCCGGCCTTCAGTTCCTCGTGACGCAGCGCGGTGCGCAGCCGGCGCAGCTCCACCGGGTCCAGGCCACCCGTCAGCGCCTGGAGCGCGTCCGACAGATCGTCGAAGGTCCGTTCCTCGACGTCTCGCGCCCCGAGCTCGACGGTGCGGAGCAGGTCGCGCGCAGGACGGAGCGCGCCGAGGGGCCGACCAGGACCGCTCGCACGTGCCGGAACCTCGCGCGCCGCCAGCTCGGCCTCGAGCGTCGCCACCTGGCGCGTGTCGTGCGCGATCACGGCGCAGCGCGACCAGGGCACCCCCTCGAGCACGTGACGCTCGCGGAGGATGCGCGCCACGACATCGACCTCTTCGGCCGTGGAACGCGCGACCACCGTGCGCACGGTCGCGTCGGGGGCGATGCCGTCGGGACGACGCCGATGCACGACGACCCCGGTCGCTCCGATGCGTTCGGTGAGCGACCGGACCAGATCCACCTGTGCCGCGGACCCGCGGTGCGACCCGGTGAGTGGACGGACGGACCCGAGCGCACGCGACAACCGGGCGAAGTTCTCCGGGGTCGCACCCCGGAACGCGCCGGCGCCGATGTCGGGATCACCGAAGGCGACGACCGGGATCCCCCGCTCGCGACAGGCCTCGAGGAGTTCGACCGCCCCCAGGGTCAGCTCCTGCGCGTCGTCGACGAGGATCGCCGCGAGACCGGACACCGCATCGCGTCCCATCGCATCGCCGGTGCGCAGAACGCCGACCGCTTCGCGGATCAGGCCGGCGGCATCCCGGTAGGCGCCCCGCATGTCTGCGCGGACGTGGAGGTACTCGGCGAAGAACGAGGCGAGAGCGGTCCAGGCCGGGATCGCTGCGGCCTCGCCCATGCGGCGCAGGCGATCCGGCTCGATGCCGAGTGTCGTGCACTCGGCGATGAACGCCCGCACCTCGCTGCGGAACCCGCGCGTCGCACGGATCTCGGCGCCCAGCCATGCCGGCCAGCGCCGCCCACCCGCCGCTTCGTCCTCGGCGTCTCCCGCGAGCAGGTCCTGCACGAGCTGGTCTTCGTCTCCCCCGGTCAGCAACTGAGGCGGCGGAGCGCCGCGATGCACCTCCGCCGCGCGGACGATCTGGAAGGCGAAGGACGCGACCGAGCGCGCGGGAGCCCCTGAGGTGGCGGCGCCGATCGCCAACGCGAGGCGGTCGCGCAGAGCCGTCGCCGTCTGCCGGCTCGGGGTGAGGACCAGAATGCGATCGGGGTCGACCGGAGCCGACCAGGCCGCCGTCAGCGCACGCACCCGTGCCACGAGCGCACTCGTCTTCCCCGACCCGGGGGCACCCACCACCACACCCGAGAAGTCGAGCGGCAGCGCGGCGACCGCCCGCTGATCGTGGTCGAGGGCCGTGACCTCGGTCCCCTCGCCGACTCCCCCGTTTCCCATCGCCCTGCCACGGTAGCGCGGGTCGGCGACATCCGTTCGCCCAGAGCGTCCGGAACCGCGGGCGAGGGCCCTGCGGGGGTGTCGTAGAGTTGCCGTACCCACTTCGGGCGCACAGGAAGGCAGTGATCCGTGGAGATCCGCATCGGCATCGTGAACACCGGACGAGAGCTCAACTTCGAGACCGACGACTCGGCGGACGCCGTGAAGAAGTCGGTCGCCGCGGCGCTCGACTCCGGCGCGACGCACGTGACGTTCGGCGACAGCAAGGGCAACTCCTACATCGTGCCGACAGCATCGCTGGCGTTCGTCGAGCTCGGCACGGAGGACGTGCGGCGCGTGGGGTTCGTGGCCTGATGGAGATCGTGCTCGCGCTGCTCTTCGGCGCTGTCGCCGGGCTTCTCGTGCACTACACGCTCCCGGGCCGCGACACGCGGGGTGCGGCGCTGGCTCCCCTCATCGGCGCGGTCGTCGGCGGCGGCGTGTGGATGGTCCTGACGTGGCTCGGTTGGACGACCGACAACGGATGGCTGTGGCTGACCTCGATCGCCGCGCCGCTCGTCGTGAGCTACCCGGCGGTGGCGGTGCTCACGCGCCGGCGCCACGCCGTCGACGACCGAGAGCGGCGGCGACTGCGCATCGCCTGATCTCGCGTCCGGTCACGCCGCGAGTCCCAGCGCCTCCATGCGGCGGGAGTGCGCCGCCATCAGCTCCGTGAACACGGGCTCGACGGTCGCCTCGTCCTCCGCGTCCAAGGGGCCGGGACGAAGGGCCGCCCTCGCCACGAGGAGCGTGTCGCCGACCAGTCGCCGGCCCCACATGGCGAGCAGCGAGCGCCACTCGGGATCGGCGGCGATGTCGGCGGCGATCAGATCTACGATGGCCTGGCGGTCGTCGTCGGCGTGCAGGATGCGTGCCACTCGCCGGCCCGTTTCCCCGTAGCTTCCGGAGAGTGCGTAGTAGAAGTCGTCGAGGAGTCCCGCCGTGATGTGCACGGTGAGCATGGTCTCCTGCGGGCGCGCGCCATGAGTGCCGCGGCGGAAGACGTCGAGCTGCTCGCGGAAGGGGAGCATGAGCTCCGTCGGGTCGTCTCCGCGCTCGCGGATCAGCGCGACGAGCTCTTCGTGCTTGGTCAGGGCGGCACCGGCCGCGCGCGACAATGCGCCCTTCTCGGCGAGCTCCGGAGTCGAGGCGATGAGCTCGCTCAGCGTCTCCACGTAGCCGAGCTGCAGATACGCCGCCTGCCCGAGGAAGGTGTCGATGTCCGGCGCGAGGGTCTCGAAGCCGACCCGGCGCGTGTCGTCGACATCGTCGCGCGACCGCAGCCGGAGAGTCCGCACCGCGGGACGACGCCGCTTGAGCCACTCGAACACGCGATACAGCCTAGATGGCGGAGGTCCGCGCCCGCCGACATCGCCGCGTGCCGCGGAGGGCGGCATCCGCGGTCCGGTAGGATCGAAACATCCCGGCGATGGATCGGGACCCCCGCGCCTGCGGACGAACTGGATGGCGTGGATCTTCGCTCGGCGGCAGAGACGCACGGCCGCCCTCATTCAGACAGGCACACCCATCGTGACGACCTTCGCCGAACTCGGCGTGGACCAGGACATCGTCGACGCCCTCGCGGCGCGCGGCATCGTGGACGCGTTCCCCATCCAAGAGCAGACCATCCCCCTCGGCCTCCCCGGCCAGGACATCATCGGGCAGGCCAAGACCGGAACCGGCAAGACCTTCGGGTTCGGCATCCCCGTCGTGCAGCGCCTCGGGCCGGCGCCGGAGCCCGGCGTCAAGGCGCTCATCGTCGTCCCCACGCGCGAGCTCGCCGTGCAGGTCTACGAAGACATGGACATGCTCACGTCCAACCGGCCGACGAGCGTGGTCGCCATCTACGGCGGCAAGGCCTACGAGGGTCAGATCGAGCAGCTCAAGGCCGGCGCGCAGATCGTCGTCGGCACACCTGGCCGCCTCATCGACCTCGCGGGCCAGCGACTCCTCGACCTGTCGAATGCGACGGAGGTCGTCCTCGACGAGGCCGACAAGATGCTCGACCTCGGCTTCCTCCCCGACATCGAGAAGATCTTCACCAAGGTGCCGCCCGTGCGCCACACGCAGCTCTTCTCCGCCACGATGCCCGGACCGATCGTCGCGCTCGCGCGCCGCTTCATGTCGAACCCGATCCACATGCGGGCGACCGATCCGGACGAGGGCCTCACGCAGGCCAACATCCGTCACCTCGTGTACCGTGCGCACTCGCTCGACAAGGACGAGGTGATCGCGCGCATCCTGCAGGCCGAGGGCCGCGGCAAGACCGTGATCTTCACGCGCACCAAGCGCGCCGCGCAGAAGCTCGTCGACGAGCTCAATGACCGCGGGTTCAACGCGGCAGCCGTCCACGGCGACATGAGCCAGGAGGCTCGCGAGCGCTCCATGGCCGCTTTCAAGGCCGGGAAGCGGGACGTGCTCATCGCGACGGACGTCGCCGCCCGCGGCATCGACGTCAACGACGTGACGCACGTCATCAACCACACGATCCCGGACGACGACAAGTCCTACCTCCACCGCGTCGGCCGCACCGGCCGCGCCGGCAAGACCGGCATCGCCGTCACGTTCGTCGACTGGGACGACCTGCACAAGTGGGCGCTCATCAACCGCGCGCTCGAGTTCGGTCAGCCCGAGCCCGTCGAGACCTACTCGTCGAGCCCGCACCTGTACGAGGACCTCGACATCCCTGCCGGCACGAAGGGCCGCCTGCCCAAGGCACCGACGACGCAGACCGTGCGGACGCAGGACGCGGGGGGCACCACGACCGACGCATCGCGGCCGCCGCGCCGCCGCCGCCGTTCCGGCTCGGAGGGGTCGACCGCGACGCAGGCCGAGAACGCGACCGCGGACGGCGGCCACGCCGCCGCCGGCGGCGGTGCGCACGACGGGAGCGGCCGGGAACACCACGACGGCAAGCCGGCGAATGCCCGGCGTCGACGCCGCCGCCGCGGACCCCGGCCCGGGGCCCCCGCTGCCGGCGCCTGATCGGCGTCGGCCGCGGCAGCGGGGCACCGCCCGCCCCGCGGGCACGCGATGCGATGGTGTATCGAACCGCTAGTGTGATCGGCAAGCGGCGTCATGCCGTGTCCCCTCGCAAGAAAGGCAGTCATGCGCTTCATCGACACGGCCGTGGAATATCACGGCTTCTGGGGATCGTTCTGGGATCTGATCTGGTGGTTCCTGGCGGTCTTCATCTTCTTCGCCTACATCATGGCGCTGTTCTCGGTCATCTCCGACCTGTTCCGCGACCGCAAGCTCAACGGCTGGTGGAAGGCCGTGTGGATCATCTTCCTGATCTTCGTGCCCTTCCTCACCCTGCTGGTGTACCTGATCGCCCGCGGACCCGGGATGGCCGAGCGGAACCAGAAGGAGGTCGCGCAGGCTCAGCAGGCCGCCGACTCCTACATCAAGCAGGTCGCCGGCACGAGCCCGTCGGACGAGATCGCCAAGGCCAAGGGGCTCCTCGACGCGGGAACGATCACGCAGGCCGAGTACGACAGCATCAAGGCCAAGGCCCTCAGCTGATCGATGCGGACCGTTGCGCCCCCGTCTTCCTCAGGGATAGACGGGGGCGCTTCCCGTTGCGCGCTCGATGATCCGCTCGACCATGTCGTCGGCGGTGGTGTTCTCGCCCGGGAGGTTGGGCTTTCCCAGGCCGTGGTAGTCGCTGGAGCCGGTCACGAGGAGATCGTGCTCGTCGACGATCCGCTGCAATGCCCGGATGCCGGGACCGAGGTTCTCACGATGACCGAGCTCGAAACCGGCGAGTCCGGCGTCGAGCATCCGCGTCATGAGGGGCTCCGGCAGCACACCGGCGCGCCCGGCGGGGTGCGCGACGATCGGCACTCCCCCGGCGCCGGCGATGAGCGACACCGCCGTGACGGGGTCGGGGGCGAACAGGGCGACGTAGTAGTCGCCGCGCGGACTCAGGATGCTCGCGAAGGCCTCGGTGCGGTCCCGCACGTGCCCCTTGGCGACGAGCGCGTCGGCGATATGGGGTCGCCCCACCGTCGCGCCGTCCGAGGTCTGGGCGAGGATGTCGTCCCAGTCGAGGTCGTAGTCGCGACCGATCCGGCCGGCCATGGTGCGGGCGCGATCGAGGCGCGACGCACGCACCCGCTCGGTCATCGCCCGCAAGGCCGCGTCATCCGGATCGATCAGGTAGGCGAGCACGTGGACGCTGCGCCATTCGTGCTTCGCGGACATCTCCATGCCGGGGAGGAACGTCATCCCGAGCGATGTCGCGGCCTCGGCTGCCTCGGCCCACCCCGACGTCGTGTCGTGGTCGGTGAGGGCGGCTGTGCGCAGCCCGTATCGATGCGCGGCCTGCATGACCTGGGCGGGCGACTCGGTGCCGTCGGAATGGAGCGAATGCAGGTGCAGGTCGCTGGGACCGTCGAACCGCCGCATGCCCATCCCCCGAGCGTAGCGCGCGGCGTCGGATCGGCCGCCGAGGAAGGCGCCGGCGCGCGCACCCCCGCCGATCTCCCAGCCTCCTGACATAGAGTCGCGGACGTGCGTCGCCTTGTCGGGATCCTTGCGGCCGTGCTCTGCGCGGTCGCCGCAGCGGTCCTGACATGGCCACCGTTCTTCCACCTCGAGCGCACCTATCCGATCGCGCAGATCGTGTCGTTCCGCAGTCTCATGGTGGTCGGATTCGGCGTGGTGCTCGTGCTCGCACTCCTGCTGGCCATCGCCCGGCCGCTGCGGGGATTCGCCGCGGCCCTCGCGATCATCGCTCTCGTGGCGGGCGTCGCGAACGCGGGGATCCTGGTCTCACGCGGAATGGGCTCGGACACGCTGCCGGCCAAGGGCGCCGACAGCATCCGCGTCATGACCTGGAACACGGCAGGGGCGGCGACGTCTCCGGATGACATCGCCCGGACGGCGGTCGCGATGGACGCCGACATCGTCACCCTTCCGGAGACGACGATCGCGACGGGCGAGCAGGTCGCCCTCGCGATGCGGGCGCTCGGCCACCGCATGTGGGCCTACCACACGCAGTACGGCGCGCACGGCTGGGATGCGAGTTCGACGACGCTGCTGATCTCGCCCCGGCTGGGGACGTATTCGGTCATCGAGTCCTCCGCGGACGGGACGAGCAACACCTCGACGGTGCCGAGCGCCGTCGCCATGCCGACATCCGGCTCGGGCCCCGTGATCGTCGCGGCCCACGCGGTCGCGCCGCGTCAGGAGTACATGCAGCGGTGGCGGCACGACCTGCAGTGGATCGCCGACCAGT